>Ga0102943_1000403_pt1 | contig 29220 bp, 24 predicted proteins | sample SalPonC_black_MG_FD_78174 | JGI IMG/M metagenome (GOLD analysis project Ga0102943, IMG submission 78174) | Salt pond soil microbial communities from South San Francisco under conditions of wetland restoration - Salt Pond MetaG... | ecosystem: Environmental > Aquatic > Marine > Intertidal zone >...
ATACCACGGAAGATGCCCTGGCAGGAGCGAAAGATATCATTGCCGAAATCGTGAATGAAGACCCGGGAATTCGCGGCGCGGTGCGCAGCCTGTTTGAAAAGCAAGGCATGCTCCAGTCCCGGATAAAAAAAGGCCGGGATATTGCCGGTGCCAAATTCAAAGACTATTTTGACTGGTCGGAACCTGCATTCAAAGCCCCTTCCCACCGGGTTCTGGCCATGTTCAGGGGCAGCACTGAAGGCATTCTCACCCTTCATGTCCTGGTTGATCCGGACAAGGCTGTCAGGGTCATGGAAAGATTTTATCTGAAAAACCATCCTTCCCCCTGCCGGAATCAGGTGCAGGCAGCCATCCAGGATGCATACAAGCGGCTGCTGGGAAAATCTCTTGAAAAAGAATGTTTCCAGGCCTTGAAATCAGGTGCAGACCACCAGGCGATCCAGGTATTTGCCAAAAACCTCAAAGAGCTGCTTCTGGCCCCGCCTCTGGGAGAAAAACGAATACTGGCCATTGATCCCGGATTCAGGACCGGGTGCAAAGTTGTCTGTCTGGATGCCCGGGGAGATTTGCGCCGCCATGGGGTGGTTTTTCCCCATGGTGGTGACCGAAACCGGGAACAGGCCGGTAAAACAATTGCCGACCTGGTGCGCAAGTATAACATAGAAGCTGTGGCAGTGGGAAACGGCACCGCCGGCCGGGAGACCCAGGCCTTTGTCCAGGAACTGGGCCTGCCTTCCGCGGTGGATATTGTGATGGTGGATGAAAGCGGGGCATCGGTATATTCCGCCTCCGACATTGCCAGACAGGAATTTCCTGATGAGGATATCACCGTGAGGGGGGCGGTCTCCATTGGCAGACGGCTTATGGATCCCCTGGCGGAACTGGTAAAAATCGATCCCAAATCCATTGGCGTGGGCCAGTACCAGCATGATGTGGACCAGAAACAATTGTACCAGGCCCTGGATGACACCATCAAACTTTGTGTCAATCAGGTGGGGGTGGAGGCCAATACTGCTTCCAGGGAATTGCTGGCCCGGGTGGCCGGGCTCAATGATACCATTGCCGCCAACATGGTGCGCTTCAGGCAGGAAAACGGACCGTTTTCGACCCGGCAGGCCTTCCTGCAGGTCCCCCGTCTGGGTCCCAGAGCGTTTGAACAGGCAGCCGGATTTTTGCGCATCCGCAACGCCAAAAACCCCATGGATGCCTCGGGCATTCACCCGGAATCCTACAACGTGGTGGAGCAGATGGCCAGAGACCTGGGCTGCAGGCCAAAGGATCTGGTCATGAACAAGGACCTGGTAAACAAAATTGCACCGGAAGAGTACACCACCGATACCCTGGGCATGCCCACCCTGAAAGATATTCTGTCTGAACTCAAACAGCCGGGACGCGATCCCAGAAAAGCGTTTCAGACATTTTCTTTTGATCCGGGTGTTCATGCAATTACGGATCTGGTGCCCGGGATGCACCTGCCCGGTATTGTGACCAATGTCACTGCATTCGGGGCATTTGTGGACATCGGGGTGCACCAGGACGGTCTGGTGCACATCAGCCAGCTGGCGGACCGGTTTGTCAAAGATCCCAATGACATCGTCACTGTGCGCCAGCAGGTGCGGGTCCGGGTGCTGGATGTGGATGTGCCGGGAAAACGCATTTCTCTTTCTATGAAAGCTGCAAAGAAAAAAAGGGATGTGTCATCATAAAACTCAGGGAAGCCGTTGAAAAATCCCGGGATGATATTACTATAGTTAAAAGTACAAGCAGGTATTTAGGAAAACAGGTGGATTTCATACAGATCTGCATCTGAAACGGTCACATGAAAATAACAAGGAGAATCATCATGGCTTCTACTAAACTTGGGGGAAATCCGGTTTCCCTGGCAGGCGAATTTCCGGTCAAAGGGATTGAAGGGCCTGATTTTACAGCGGTTAACCAGGATCTTTCTGAAATCAGCCTTACAAGTTTTAACAAAAAACGCAAAGTACTGAATATTTTTCCCAGCATTGATACGGATGTGTGTGCCACATCGGTGAGAAAATTCAATGAAAAAGCAGCCGGTCTGGACAACACCCAGGTGATCTGTCTGTCCCAGGATCTGCCTTTTGCCCTCAAAGGGTTTTGCGGGGCGGAAGGCATTGACAATGTGGTGACAGGCTCTTTGTTCCGGGACCAGGGATTTGCCAGGGCAGCGGGCGTGCTCATCACTGACGGCCCCCTCCAGGGACTCACCGCCCGGGCGGTTATTGTTCTGGATGAGGACAACAAAGTCCTGCATGCCGAACTGGTGGATGATATTAAAAATGAACCCGATTATGAAGCTGCTCTGGCTGCTTTATAGTTTTGCCGGCAGGTTTGTGATTTCTGCAGTCAGACCCATAAAAATATGATGCATGGTCTCAAAAACTGATGCATACCAAAAAGGAGGCACTATGAAAATTACACACAAATGGGTTGTTTTTCCGGCATTTCTCGTGTTTCTGGTATCCGGGACACCGGCGGGGGCATCAAATGCCTGGCTGGAACAAGGCACCAAAGCCCTTAAGAGCTTTGGATCGGGAGACGATGCATCCACTTCTCAGAAAACCGGTCTTTCCACAACAGATATCACAGCCGGCCTCAAAGAGGCCCTGACCAAGGCTTCCGGTGATGTGGTTTCGCAGCTGGGGCAGACAGACGGGTTTTACAAGGACCCCCAGGTGCACATTCCCTTGCCGGAAAAGCTGGCCACGGTGAAAAATGCCCTGGACAAGGTGGGCATGGGATCTTTTGCCGATGATCTGGAGCTGAAGCTCAACCGTGCTGCGGAAGCAGCCACGCCCAAGGCCCGGGACCTGTTTGTAAACGCCATCTCCCAGATGACCTTTGAAGATGCCAGAGCCATTCTCAATGGACCTGAAGATGCCGCCACCCGGTATTTCAGAGAAAAAATGTCCCCGGACCTGGCTGAGGCCATGACTCCGGTGGTGGATGACAGCCTGTCCCAGGTGGGGGCTGTGCAAACCTATGACCGCATGATGGGACAGTATGACACCCTGCCTTTTGTGCCGGATGTCAAGGCTGATCTGACGGACCATGTGGTGCAAAAGGGGATGGACGGCATCTTCCACTATATGGCCAAAGAAGAGGCAGCCATTCGCGCAAATCCTATGAAACGCACCACAGACCTGCTGAAAAGAGTTTTTCAATAACGTTCCTGCAGGACCGGTGGCCGGCACCAGGCCGGACAGACTTGCCGGGACGGTTTTTGAAAGGTCTTGCCGCCATTGGCTGCCGTGTGACATACTGCCGCACAATATAATTGCTGTGCTGAAGCTGAAGCGAAAAACCAATCACAAAAGGGGTGAATATGGAATGTCAATTTCTGGGTGCTGCCGGTGAGGTCACGGGCTCCATGCACCTTCTGGATGCAGGGAAAGATCAGATACTCATGGACTGCGGTATGTTCCAGGGCCGGCGAAAGCACAGCGATGAAAAAAACCGGCAGTTTCTTGTTGATCCTGCAAAGATTTCCAGCATGGTTTTGTCCCATGCGCACATTGACCATTCCGGAAGGATCCCCATACTGACCCGGTCGGGATTTTCCGGCCGGGTCATCACCACCCGGCCCACCTTGAACGCTTTGAACTACATGCTTCTGGACAGCGGACATATCCAGGAATCAGATGCCCAGTATCTCAATTATAAATCGTTGCGGTCATTTTTGTTTCAGGAAGAACAAAAAAAGCGCAGCAAACAGCTTTCCGGAAAAGAAAAATCCAGTATCAAACGTCTGCTGAAAAAAAATCCCCATGAACTGGATCCAGATACCATAACCCGTTTGCAAAAGCAGCACAGTCTTGAAAGGGTTGTTCCTCTGTACACCATGGAAGAGGCCCGGCAGTCCCTTTCTTTTATTGACGGATACCCTTATAATCACAGGGTTTCCATCGGCCACCATACAACGGTGAAATTTTATATGGCCGGGCATATTCTGGGATCGGCATTTTCCCTGATAACGGTCAAAGACAATGGCCGTACAAAAAGAATCCTTTATACCGGCGATGTGGGCCGGTTTAACAAGCCCATTATAAAGGACCCCACCCTGATTTTTGATAAAGAGGACCGCGATATTGATCTGATGATCATGGAAAGTACCTATGGCGACCGGGAGCATGCGCCGGTAAAAGACCTGGGAAAAAGTTTGAAAAAAGTATTGCTGGAAACCTTTGACAGGGGTGGTTCTCTGATTATCCCCTCCTTTGCCTTCGGCCGGACCCAGGAACTTATTTATGTGCTTCATCAGCTCTATAAAAACAACGAGGTGCCGAAACAGCCCATTTATGTGGACAGTCCTCTGGCATCCAATATTACAAGGGTGTTCGGGGAACACCCGGAAACCTATGACAAAGAAACCCATGCTGCATTTCTTGAAAAAGGCCTGAACCCGTTTTATTTTGATAAAGTCAGATTTGTACAGAGCGTTGAAGAGTCCATGGCATTGACCAGAGAGCAAACCCCCCATGTGGTGATTTCCGCTTCAGGCATGTGTGAGGCAGGCCGGATCCTCCACCATTTGCGGTACAAGATACACAATTCCAAAAATACCATCCTGATGGTGGGATACATGGCCGAGCATACCCTGGGCCGGCGTATTCAGGAATTGGGGGTACAGGCGGCTGAAAACAAAAACGGTCAGCAGCCGCCCCTGGAAGTTAAAATTCTGGGCAAATCCTATCCCCTGGCCGCCCGGGTGGAAAGCATAGGCGGATTCAGCGCCCATGGTGACAAGCATGAACTGGATAAGCTGGTCACCCAATCCAACCTGAATATAGGTAAAATTGCCATTGTCCATGGTGAAGCAGACCAGAGCAGCGCTTTTGCCCGCCATCTTGAACAAAAAGGGTATGATGTGTTCATACCGGCCTTAGGGGATCGCATCACAGTGTGATATTCCAGAAAACAAGGATAAAAAAAGCTGAATATATTGGACAAGTGGGATTTGGCACTTATGTTTAGAATTGGGTTCGTTTTTCCCGGTAAGGGAAATATTGTGAATGACCGGCTGTTGAACAAAAGGACCAGGAGCCGGCGACCAGGGCGGAAAATCATGCCCTGAAAGGATTTTTAAAAATGACTGAAACAATCAAAGCAGGCGATACCATTACCGTGGACTATACGGGGAAAAAAACAGATGGTACCATATTTGATACATCTGAAGGAAAAGAGCCGTTAAAATTTACTGTGGGAGCAGGTATGCTCATCCAGGGATTTGATAATGCCGTTATGGGAATGAAACCTGGTGAGTCCAAAACCGTTGAGGTTCCTCCGGAAGAGGCATATGGACCCCGCCATGAAGATGCCATTGTGAATATTCCCAGGGAACATATTCCTGAAGAAATTCCCCTGACGGAAGGCATTGTGCTCCAGCTTCAGGATCCCCAGGGCCAGCCTGTACCGGCTACAGTGGCCGAGATCACGGACGAAAGCGTAAAAATGGACATTAACCATATGCTGGCGGGTGAAACCCTTGTCTTTGACATTACCGTAAGAGAAACAGGGCTGGAACCTGATGCCCACGCGTGTGGTTCCGGCGGCTGCGGATCCGGTGAAGGCGGCGGCGGCTGCAGCTGCTGATTGACATATTGATATCCGGTATCAGTTGTGAAATACCGGTGTAAGCGTAAATCAGGCCCGGATACCGGGCCTGTTTTTTAAGGACCTGAAGCATGAAAATCGCCATGTGTCAGACAAACCCGGTATTATTGGATGTTGGTGCCAATGTTGAAAATACCATTGCAACCATCAAAACGTGCAGGGAAAAAGGCGCTGATCTGATTGTATTTCCTGAACTGGCCCTGACCGGGTATTTTGTGGGTCTGCATTACCACAAAGCTGCATTGCAGATTAATTCTCCTGAAATCAGACGTATTGCAGCGGCCACCAAAGGCACGGCTGCAGTGGTGGGGTTTATTGAAGAATCCCTGTCCATGAATTTTTACAATTCTGCGCTGGTGGCAGTGGACGGGCAAATCCAGTTTGCCTATCGGAAACTGAATCTTCCCAATTACGGGGTATTTGAAGAGCGAAAATTTTTTGCTTCCGGAAAGCATATCCGGGTATTCCGGCTGGGCGGGTTGAATATTGCTGTTTTTATCTGTAATGATTTATGGCATCCGTCTCTGCCGTATCTGGGGATCGCCCAGAAAGCAGATGTTTTTCTGACCCTGTTTAATTCCTCTGAAGGCTCCATGGCAGATGAGTTCAGCAATATGGAGAGCTGGGAAATCATCAACCGGTTTTATTCCAGAATTTTTGGGATTTACAATATCTGTGTCAACCGGGTGGGTGAAGAAGGACCTGAACAGGTGCGCTGCCGCGCCCCCAAAGACAAAGAGACCAGTTTTCCAGATGCTTTCCGACTCCCTGAAGTGCAAAAAACCTACCATTTCTGGGGCGGCAGTGAAATCATCAATCCTTTTGGCCTGGTTACCCATTCTGCAAAAAAATTTGAGGAAGATACGGTGCTGGGCAATATTTCAAGGGATATGCTGCGCCGTAAAAAAATTGTACTGCCCTATCTAAAAAATGATGATCCGTATTTTACCCACCGTGAACTGGGACGAATTCTATATGCTTCCGGAGAAAAACAGCGATGAGCGATAAAAAAAGGCTGATACTGGCAGTGGACGACAATCCCCGGAATCTGCAGTTTCTGGGAAAACTGCTGTCTGACCATGGGTTTGAAGTGGCCATGGCCCAGAGCGGGCAGCAGGCGTTGAATTTTATTTTAAAAAATGACCCGGATCTGATCCTGCTGGATATAATGATGCCGGAAATGGACGGGTTTGCAGTTTGTGAAAAGATAAAAGCCGATTTTGCCGCACGCCATATTCCCATTATTTTTCTCACAGCCAAAACCGATCCCCAGGATGTGGTGAGAGGCTTTGAGGCAGGCAGTGTGGATTATGTCACCAAACCGTTTAATTCTGCGGAATTGCTTGCCCGGGTCAAAACCCATGTTGAGGTCAAGATTCTCCGGGGGCTTTTACCCATCTGTTCCCGGTGCAAGAAGATCAGAGATGACAAGGGGTTCTGGAAACAGGTGGAGGTATATATCGAAGCCCACTCCCAGGTAAGTTTTACCCATGGTATCTGCCCGGATTGCCTGGACAGCCTTTACGGCGATTCTGACTGGTACCGGAAACGCAAAAAATAATTTTTCCTCCTACTTCCTGCTTTCTGCACCCTGGTATTTTTCCGTGAGGCGTGTTGCTTTTTTCCAGGATTGCGTTATTGTAAATAAATTATGGAGTGAACCTGAATACAGGAGTGAATATGAGTTGTGTAATCGCTATGGCCGGCAAGGGCGGGGTTGGAAAAACAACGGTTTCCGCGCTGGTTGTCAGATATCTTACAAAGCATCTGAAAGACCCGGTTCTGGCCATTGATGCCGATCCCAACAGCAACCTGGGTGAAACCCTGGGACTGACCATTGAGAAAACCGTAGGCGATGTCCGGGAAGATTTTATGAAAGACCCCCAGGGCGTGCCGTCCGGCATGGACAAGGTGCTTTATCTGGAAATGCTCATGAACCAGGTGCTCATAGAACAAAAAGAATTTGACCTCCTGGTCATGGGCCGTCAGGAAGGCCAGGGCTGTTACTGCATGGTTAACAATATTTTGAACCGGTTTGCCGAAGAACTGGAAAGCAATTATAAATACCTGCTGGTGGACAATGAAGCCGGCATGGAACACCTGAGCCGCCGTACCAGCGGGAAAGTGGATATGCTGCTCATGGTCACGGATTACGCCCTGCGGGGGCTGCGGGCTGTGGGCCGCATCAATGATATGCTGGGTGATCTGAAACTGGATGTCCGGCAGAAAGGACTGGTGGTCAACCGGGCCCCGGATCAGCTGAACCAGGCATTTTTAGATGAGGTGGCACAGACCGGGGTCCCCTTGCTGTGCACAATTCCCCAGGATGACCATTTGCTGGAATTTGACATGGAACAACGCTCCATGCTGGAACTGCCTGATGATTCTCCTGCAGTACTGGCAGTGGATACCCTCATGCAAAAGGTTATGCAGCAGGTGGTGGCCTGATCATGGGTTATGTGTTTGATTTCCAAGAGGCGGAACAGTATGATGCCTGGTTTGAACAGGCGAAAAACCGCCATTTTCTGGATCTTGAAATCAAACTGATTATGGGTCTGCTGGGCCTGCGGACAGGCCAGCGCATCCTTGATATCGGATGCGGTACCGGCATAAGCCTTTCGCCTCTGCTGGACAAAGGGGTGAGCCTCACCGGTATCGATCCGTCCGTGCATATGCTGGACAAGGCCCATGAACGGCTGAAAAACCGGGTGGACCTTCACCGGTGCTATGCGGAAGATCTGCCCTTTGAAGACAATGCCTTTGATACTGCCATGTTTTTCACCACCCTGGAATTCACGGACCGTCCGGCCAAGGCTGTTGAAGAGGCCTGCCGGGTGGCAAAGGACCGGGTGGTGATCGGGGTGCTCAACCGGTATGCCCCTGTGAACATGTACCGGCGGTGCAAAGGGTTTTTCTTCCCCAATATCTATTCCAATGCCCGGTTTTTCAGTGTCTGGGATCTTAAGAAGATGCTTTTCAGTATTCTGGGGGATGTGCCGGTACACTGGCGGACCACGGCCCAGCTGCCGTTTGTCCGGGGTAAAATGGTGACCGGTATTGAAAACACAGGCTGGGTGCAGCGGTCTTTTTGCGGGACATTTATCGGCATGCGCATCAAACCCGTGCCCAAGTTCAGGGTCCGGCCCCTGCCGTTGAAAATAAAAAAACGGGAAATATACAAGCCGGCCACAGGCCTGGCCACCACTTCAAACGCCAGACAGGAATACAGAACCATTGAAAAACAGCGGCATTTGTCTGGTATGTGATTTTTTGGCCGCCGGTATCTATTGAAAACATGAACATGATTTTTCGTGTGAAAAATAAAATATTGCATTACGGGAAAATGATCAAATTTTCCCATACCGTTTTTGCCCTGCCTTTTGCCATGTCTGCTGTGGTTTTTGCATGGCAGACCCATGTGCCAACCTTATGGGAGCTTTTGTATATCCTGATTGCCATGGTGGGGGCCAGGTCCGCAGCCATGGGATTCAATCGTATCGTGGATGCGGATATTGACAGAATCAATCCAAGAACCGCCATCAGAGAGATACCGGCAGGCATTTTGTCTGCAAAAGAAGCCCTGGTGTTTGTGACAATTTCCTGTGTGGTGTTTGTGGGGGCGGCAGCCATGCTGTCGCCGCTGTGTTTTTTGCTGTCTTTTCCTGTGCTCTTTGTATTGTTTTTTTACTCTTATACCAAACGGTTCACCCCATACTGCCACCTGGTGCTGGGGTTTGCCATTTCCCTTGCACCTGTGGGGGCCTGGGTGGCTGTCACCGGTACGCTCACCTGGGGAATTCTCTTTCTGGCGGCAGCGCTCTGGTTCTATATTGCCGGATTTGACATTTTATATGCCTGTCAGGATATCGGGTTTGACAAAGAACAGGGGCTGTTTTCCCTGCCGGTTTTTCTGGGTCCGGACCGGGCCATGCAGGTTTCTTCCCTGCTCCATCTGATCTTTCTGGTTTTTTTGCTGGCCGTGCATGTCAGTTTTAATATGCATGCAGTATTTCTGTTATTCTGGGCCGCCATTGCCGTACTGATTTTTCTGGAACACCGCCTGGTAAGACCGGATGATCTTTCCCGGATTCATGTGGCTTTTTTCCATATCAATTCTGCAGTATCTTTGACCTTGTTTGCAGGTATTTTAATCCAGACCTTTTTCAGGGTGTGACCAGATGGGGAAATTTCACGCCGGTTTGATTCCCGAGCAGGCGCACAACATTTTGCGCGTGCTTCATGACAATGGGTATGCCGGTGTAGTGGCAGGGGGTGCGGTGCGGGACTTGCATATGGCAAAAGTACCCAAAGATGTGGATATATTGACCAATGCCTCCATACCCGCCCTTGAAGCTTTGTTCGCTGCCTGGAAAATCCGGACAGTGGGAAAAAGCTTTCCTGTGTGTCTGATCAATAACATTGAAGTGGCTGTCTGCCGCGCCGGTACAAAAAATTTTCCCGAAGGTGATCTGGGCATGCGTGATTTTACCATCAATGCCATGGCATATGATCCTGTGGAAGATGTTTTTTATGACCCTTACAACGGCGTAAAAGATCTGGAAAACCGGGTTATCCGGTTTGTCGGAAATCCTGATGCCCGGATTGCTGAAGATCCGGTGCGCATGATACGCGGATGCCGGTTTGCAGCCCTTTTCAATGCCCGGATGGCCGACGCATCCCGCGCTGCCATCCAGCGGCATGCAGCATCTTTGATAAGGCAGGTACCGGGTGAACGTATCTGCAGAGAACTTATCAAAGCCATGGCCATGAAAACCCCTTCCTCTTTTTTCACCCTGCTGCATGCCACCGGGCTGCTGTCAGAAGTACTGCCCTGTCTGGACAGGTGTTATGGCCTGGATGGCGGGCCCTTTCACGGGGAAACCGTTTTTGATCACTGCCTGCTGGTGGGCGATGCCCTTCCGGCCGGACAGCCGCTGCTGCGCCTGGCAGGATATCTGCACGATACGGGCAAAAAGGATGCCCAGGGCATCAAGCAGGGCCGGATAACCTTTCACGGCCATGAAACCCATACCGATGTGCTGGAAGCAGACCTGGACCGGCTGCGGTTTTCATCTGCCCAGAAAGCCTATATACTGTCCCTTATCCGGTGTCATATGCGGCCGCTGGCCCGGAAAACCGGACCTAAATCCGTTCGCCGGCTGCTGGCGGTGCTGGCTGCAAACCGCCTTGAATTTCAGGATTTCATGCGCCTGCGCATTGCTGATAAAAAGGCAAATCTTGCCAAATCGCCTTATACCCTGTCTGATATCCGGGACCGGGTGAAAAAAGTGACAGATGAATTTGCCCGACAGACCGCATTGCATCCTGATGATCTGGCTATCACCGGCCATCAGATCATGGAAATTTCAGGGTTGAAGCCCGGACCAGAGGTGGGAAGGGTCAAACAGCATCTGTTTGAGCAGGTTCTGGGTGATCCCGGTCTCAATACCAAAGAACGTCTGGTACAAATGGTGGCAGCCATGGATCTTGGCTGATTTTTTCTTGCCAATCTGCATGCGGCAGGGGTATATGTTATAGTTTACCATCGCAGGCAAAGGAAAAGACAATGGGAGAAATTGTTCTCATCAATATTACGGGCAGGGACAGAACAGGGGTGGATTCGTGTTTTACATGTATCCTGGCCCAATATGATGTCAGGATACTGGATATCGGCCAGTCAGTTATCCATGAACATATATCCCTGGGTATTCTGGCTGATATTCCCTGCGCAGAGGATTTTTCACAAATTTTCAAGGACATGCTGTTTGAAGGCTATAAAATGGGCCTGCATGTGGATATCACGCCGGTGGATCCGGATGGTTATGAAAAATGGGTCCTTGCCAAGGGCAGGGAACGCAGGATTATCACCATCCTGGGCAGGACTGTGAATGCCCGGCAGATAGCTGCCATAACATCGGTTTGTGCAGAAAACAATCTGAACATAGATTATATAACCCGGCTCACCGGCAGAATTTCCCTTCAAAAACCCCAGCCAAACCCCCGGGCCTGCATCCAGTTTTCCGTTTCAGGCACCCCGAAGAATATCAGGCAGATGCGGGGCCGGTTCATGGAAATTTCCAGGACCACCGGGGTTGATATCTCCTTTCATGTGGATAATATCTACCAGAAAAACCGCAAACTGGTAGTGTTTGATATGGATTCCACGCTGATCCAGGCGGAAGTGATTGTGGAACTGGCCAAAGTGGCAGGCGTGGGACAGGAGGTGGATCACATAACCCGGCTGGCCATGCAGGGTGAAATGGATTTCAAAGAGAGCTTCCGCCGGCGGGTGGCCCTGTTGAAAGGCCTTCATCAAAAAGATCTGGAAAAGATAACCCGGACCCTGCCGCTGACCGAAGGTGCTGAACTGGTTACTGCCACCTTGAAACGTCTGGGGTACAAGCTGGGAATTTTATCCGGCGGATTTACCTTTGTGGGAGAATATCTGCGCACCAGACTGGGATTTGATTATGTGTATGCCAATGAACTGGATATGCAGGATAATCTGGTGACAGGCCGGGTAAGAGGCGATATCGTAGACGGGGAAAAAAAGGCGGGTCTTTTGCGGGAGATTGCCCGGAAGGAGAACCTTTCCATTGAACAGACCATTGCCGTGGGTGACGGCGCCAATGACCTGCCCATGATTTCCATTGCCGGGCTTGGGGTGGCGTTCAATGCCAAGCCTGTGGTCAGGGAAAAAGCGGACAACACCCTCACCACCATGGGGCTGGACGGTCTGCTCTACCTCATGGGTATCCATGAGCGGGAGATCAAAGAATCCAATCCGGAAACAAACATCTGATGCTGAAAAGCGCAGCCCCACCTCTGGTGCAGCAACTATGTTTCCCGATAAGCTGCACCGCAGCCCGGGCTTTCGTACACCTTGACCTGGGTAACCTGGATATGATCAGTGTTAAGCCTTCTGCCCATTTCCTTGTAGAGAAATTTGGCAAGGTTTTCTGATGTGGGGTTGATATTGCCAAATTCCATGACATCATTTAGCCTGGTATGGTTCAGCTTGTCAACCACATCTCTGAGAACGCTCTTTACATCCCGAAAATCAATACCTATGCCCAGCTGGTTGAGCCTGGTGCACCGGATAAAGGCTTCAACCGTCCAGTTGTGACCGTGAAGCTCAGCCCAGTTTCCATCATATCCCCGAAGGGCATGAGATGCGGCAAAATGATCCTGAACAAAAATTTCGTATTCACCTGGCATAAGACCCCCTGACTGCAAATAAAAAAACCGGACATGCCCCGGCCCTGAATCCTGCTTCTACCTCTGAAAGGCCCGCCAATTAAGGAATTACCATAATCACTATTTGAAAAAAATGTACCAAAAGAATGTACACCGGTCAAGTCTTAAATTTTCCGGCTGGATCTTTGCCTCAAGCATGCCAGATTTTTAAGAGGTAATGACCATTGGATCACAGAAACTTGCATAGCTGATTGATGGATGGCGGCTAGCCTTCCCTTTTGGATATTTTTCCGACCCCGAATGTCCCATATTTGAAGAACCAGAAGAAACCACTTGGCTTAAATTGTAACCCCCTGGACTTTTAATAAAACAAGGTCCGTTTTTCAGGCGAATGAGCACCCGGACTTTCCCTGTGATTCCGGTTTTTTCAACACCTATACGCTGTGTTGTTTGCTCTGAAGCACAATTTTACCTTGCTGTATGTTCGCATATGTGCTAACTTTGTTGCATGAGAAAAATAATTTTTTATCGTTTGAATAACGGGAAGTGCCCTATTGAGGACTATCTTGATTCACTTTCCCAAAAACAGCTTGAAAAGGTTTTTTTCGTTCTTGATTTGATCGAACAGCTTAATATGGTACCTCGTAAATTTTTAAAAAAACTGGAGGGAACTGATAATATATGGGAAGCAAGAGTTCAGCATGGAAACAATATTTTCAGATTACTTGGATTTTTTGATGGCAATGAACTTGTTATATTGAACCATGCTTTCACGAAAAAATCCCAAAAAACGCCTAAAAAAGAAATTAAAAAGGCTGAACAGAGAAAGAAAGAATATTTTTTGCAAAGGAGGCAAGGATGAGCGACCTTCAAAAATATAAAAATAAAAGAATGGCCAAAGACCCTGAGTTTTGGAAAAACTATGAAGAAAAATTTGAAACATTTAAACTTGGCATTCTTTTAAAACAAGCCCGAATTGATGCTGGAATGACTCAAGAACAAATTGCTAAAGAATTAAACACAACAAAATCCGTTATTTCAAGAATGGAAAATCATGCCAAGGATATTCGTTTGTCTACACTTGAAAAATTTGCTAAAGTTGTTGGAAGACAAATCCATGTAGCCCTGCTATGACATCATATTTATTTTTTCCCCGACCATGTAATTCATTCTCAATTTTTTGATTTAATGGTTTGATTTTTCCCGGCAGAAATTATTTTGATAGCGAGGACTACCTGCACGGCAAGATCCGTTTGTAGGCGGATGAGTATCCCGGACTATCCGGTTATGCTCCTTTGAAAATGTAGTCCATGCGGCCACCATTTTGTACCAGGAATTTGTACCAAAACTCCTTTTGGTGACCCCCAGAAACACAAAACCCCCGATTAACGGGGGCATTGTAAATTCTGGTAGCGACGCAGGGACTTGAACCCCGGACTCTGCGGATATGAGCCGCATGCTCTGACCAGCTGAGCTACGTCGCCAAAAAACCCAAAAATAATAACATGATAGTGCATTCATTGTCAAACAGTTTTTTATTTTTCAGCTTTTTCAAATGACATGACTTCCACTGTAAAATTCTGAAGGTTTTTGGGCAGGTCAGAAAACACCAGCATAAAGGGAACACTGTCTCCGGGTCTGACCGGGATATCATTGCCATTGGAAATCCTGGGGGTTTTCAGCCGGGAGATGATACTGTCAACATCTCCTGTCTTCAGTTCCTCTTCAGACACGATATTGCCGCAAAAAGCGGTCTGTGTCATGGCGGCAATTTTTTCTTTCTGGAACAGGGTTCCTTTAACCTGAATACGGCTGTAGGGAATCTTGGCTGGGTTTTCAATTTTACCGGTAATGATAAACAACTCCCCTGCGTTGTCGTTGGTTATAAAGCGGCCGTTTACACTTTTCTGATCCGGTACCGGGTCGGGTGCCGGCACAGGATCAGTCGTTTTTTGGGGCAGGTACTGCTGGATAAAAGGAATTTTTATTTCCGACAGAAAAGGAATTTTGTATCCCAGGCTGGTGGCGGCAACATAGCCGCCTGCTGTCAATAAAAAGAGCAGCAGCAGCACCAGGACAGGAGCACTCAGGGCAGACCGGGTTTTTTTCCGGGTTCTTTTTGCGGTATCCCCCATCTCAGCTTCCGGATCCAGCGGCTGGATCAGCGGTGCCCGGGACGGCCGACGGGGCGCCGGCTGTTCTATACCCTTTGCATAGCTGTCCGGTATTTCACTGTCCTGGTCATCACTGACAGTTTTTTCGTACTCTTCCAGGTCAAACTCATCCTGGGTTTCAAAATCGTCTTCTTCCGAAAGGGCTTCATCTGCATCAGATGCATCCGCCAGTACCGTTTCATCTGTTGTATCCTGGGGTTCGGTTTCTTTTTCCAGTACTTCATCATAGGCTGAAAAATCCTTTTCCAGCTCAAAATCCATGCCCTGGTCTGCAAGATCTTCAGGGGATGCTTCTTCTCCCAGGGCCATATCCAGTGCTTCTTTTTCAGGCTCCTGGGTTTCCAGCTCCAGCTCCTGATCAAAATCTTTGATATCATCTTCATCTGTCAGTTCCTGGCCCGGATATGATTCCAGGGTTTCAAAGTCAATGCCTTCAAGCGCTTCCTCTTCCATTTCATCTGAAGGCATATCCCGGGGTTTTTCCAGCTCTTCTATTGGTTCCAGGTCATCGGAATCAAATTCCAGTGCTGCTTCATCAAATTCAATTTCTTTTTGCTCATATTCCCCGGAGGGCTCATGTTCTTCATCTGCTTCAAGGGAAAGACCGGGTTCCATATCAAAATCCGTGCCTGCATCTTCAAAACTGATTTCAATGTCTGCCTGTTTTTCATCCTGGGACAGGTCTTCATCAAAGTCGGTGTCATCAAAATCAAAAAGATCGGAATCAAGGTCATCAGATGCAGTGTCTTCGGATTCCAGGTCTTCCGGGTTCAGGGAGAAAACTGATTGTCTGTCCATGGAAGGATGTGCTGGGGTCTCCGGCTCCAGGGTGGAATCTACACCTGGGGGGAATGCGGTAAATACATGTTTGCACCGGCTGCAACGGACTTTGGAGCCTTCGGCTTTTAATAAGGATTCATCAAGTCGGAAGCTTGTTGAGCACTCGTCACAGGTAATAATCATGGTGCATCTCCCTCTATTTTTAAATCATAGATTGCAGGCATATTTCGATATTTTTCATTATAATCAAGTCCATAACCGACAATAAATCCTTTTTCAAGTGAAAAACACGCATACTGCACATCTATTTTGCGTTTTCTGCGTTCATGCTTGTCAATGAGCGTACAGATATTTACAGACCTGGGATTAAGCAGATCAATAAAATCAATAATTTTACACAGTGTGTTGCCAGTGTCAACAATATCTTCCACCAGCAGGATATCCCGATTCTTAAATTCCAGGTCAGGCTGCTTGGTAAAAACAATCTGGCCTGTGGAAGAGGTGCCTTCATAGGAAGACGCACCAATGAAATCAATGTCATGGTCTATGCTGATCTGCCGGCAAAGATCGGCCATAAAAATGAAGGCACCTTTTAAAATCCCCACCAGGATAAGGTCTTTGTCCTTGTAATCCATGGTGATCTGTTTTCCGATCTCCCTGATACGTGCGTGGATGTCTTTCTGGGAAATCACGGGAATAAAGTCAGGCATGCTAATCTACAACCCTGTGGTTTTAAGTTCCTGAATCAGTTTTTTCTGTTTGTCTGTCAATTTTTTTGGCCAGTCTATATTAATCACAACAAACAGATCTCCGCAACCATTTCCTTTCATATAGGGAATGCCATGGTTGGGAAGCCGCATTTTACCTTTGTGGGGGGTTCCCTGGGGAAGGGTAAGATTCATGGTCTTGCCTGTAGGGGTCTGCACCTCCAGTTTGTCGCCTAAAAGGGCCTGGGTCAGGGCGACGGTTTTGTTCAAAAACACATCGTTGCCCTCAATGGTGAAATCTTTGGAAGGAACAGGGTTGGATTTGATGTACAGATTTCCGGTGGGCCCGCCATCAGGTGAGATTTCACCTTTGCCCGGCAGCCGGATTTTTTTTCCTTTGGTCAATCCTTTTGGTATGGTGACTTCAATGGCTTTGGCAGTCCCGCCCTGACTGATGGTGATGGTCTTTTTGGTGCCGTTGATAAGTTCGTCCAGGGTCAGAGGAATTTCATATTCCAGGTCCTTGCCAGGGGTTCTGGGCCGGGCCTGCTGCTGGCCGAATCCGCCGCCCCTGCTTTGAAAAAACGGGTTGCCCCCGGAAAATCCACCCTGTCCTCTTGGGCCGGCCTGTCCAAAAGAGGCGGAAAATCCGCCCCTGCCGCCGCCAAAACCGAATTCTTTGAGAATATCCCCGAGGTCGACATTTTTGAAAATATCTTCCTGGGTATACCGCTGCTGAAAGTCAGCAGATCCATAGGTGTCATATTGCTTGCGTTTTTCCGGATCACTGAGTACGGCATAGGCTTCGCTGATTTTCTTGAACCTGTCTTCCAGGCCTTTATCCCCTTTGGTTTTATCGGGATGGTATTTCATGGCAAGCTTGCGGTAGGCTTTTTTTATTTCTGCCGCGCTTGCTTTTTTATCGATACCCAGAATTTCATAATAATCATCGGCCATTTTTTCCTCGCAAAAGCTAACGTAAATTATTCCACATTAATTTTAACTATTTTTAAGTTAAATAATAAGGGCCAACCAGGTCAAGTCAAGCTGATTTGTATTTATCCCGTGCAGCAACAGCCACCATCAAAACAGACAGGGCAGCAGGGGTCATGCCGTCGGTTCTCGACGCCTGCCCAAGGGATTTGGGCTGAATTTTTGCAAGTTTTTCTTTGATCTCATTGGACAGGCCGTGGGCCCCGGCATAGTCAAAATGATCCGGGATTCTGATTTGTTCCAGATCCTTGAATTTTTTGATTTCATTGAGCTGGCGCTTGATATACCCTTCGTATTTGATTTCAATCTCCACCTGTTTTGCAGCCCGCAAAAGCACCGGTTCCGGCGGTGGAGATATGGCGGTTAACCTGGCATAGCTGAGTTCCGAACGTTTCAAAAGCTGGTCCAGCTTGACACCGGTGGTGATGGGGTTGCTGCCAAGAGAGGCAAGCAGATGGTTGGTTTTTTCATCCGGTTTGACCACGGCAGTTCTGACCCGGCGAAGTTCTCTGTCGGTCTGGGCGGCAATTTCCCTGCACACTGCCAGGCGGTCTGCATTTATGAGACCGTAGTCACAGGCGGTTTCTGCAAGGCGCAGGTCAGCATTGTCTTCTCTGAGCAAAAGACGGTATTCCGCTCTGGAGGTGAACATGCGGTAAGGCTCGGACGTACCCCTGGTGACCAGATCATCCACCATCACCCCCAGGTAGGCCTGGGATCTGTCCAGGATAAGGGCGGGGCGTTTCTGGCGTTTGCAGGCTGCATTGGCTCCGGCCAAAAGTCCCTGTGCGCCGGCTTCTTCATATCCGGATGTGCCGTTTATCTGGCCGGCCAGAAAAAGGCCCGGGATGCGTTTGGTTTCCAGAGCAGGGGTCAGTTCCAGGGGGTTGACATAATCATATTCAATGGCATAGGCCGGCCGCATGATCTGTGCCTGTTCAAGGCCTTTCACCGACCGGACCACCTGGTACTGGATCTCCAGGGGCAGACTGTTTCCCAGACCTGATGCATAGATCTCTCTGGTGTCGATCCCTTCGTATTCCAGGATAATATGGTGGCTGTCCCTGCCGGGAAATTTTACGATTTTGTCTTCAAAAGAGGGGCAGTACCGGGCAGACTGCCCTTTGATGTGGCCCCCGTACAAAGCTGAGTATTTCAGGTTTTTTTTGACAATGTCATGGGTGGCAGCGGTGGTGGCCCCCATGAAACTGGGCAGCATGGGGGTGGTGATTTCTCTGGTGGTAAAGGAAAAAGGGGTTGGTGCCTGGTCAGATTCATGGCGTTTGAACGCACTGAAATCAATGCTGTCTGCATGCAGCCTCGGCGGGGTACCGGTTTTCATGCGGCCCGTGTCAAAACCCAGGTCAGCCAGATGCCGGCCCAGATCAATGGATGCGAATTCCCCGGCCCGGCCCGCGTCCATCTGTGCGGCGCCGATGTGCACACTGCCCCGCAGAAATGTGCCGGTGGTAATGACTACGCAGCCCGCCTGGTAAGCAAACCCGGTCATGTCCACAATGCCTTTTATACAGCCGTCCTCTATGACCAGATTTTTGACCATGGCCTGTTTCAGATCCAGGTTCGGGCAGGCCTCCAGTGCAGCTTTCATGTGCCGGGAATACAGGTTTTTGTCATTTTGTGTCCTGGTGGAATGGACTGCCGGGCCTTTTCTGGTGTTCAAGGTCCGGTACTGGATGGCTGAGGCATCCGTAGCCAGCGCCATATGGCCGCCCAGGGCATCAATCTCCTTGACCAGCTGTCCTTTGGCCATGCCCCCGATGGACGGGCTGCAGGGCATGGCTGCAATCTTGTCCAGGTCAATGGTCACAAGCAGGGTGGCACATCCCATGCGGGCGGCGGCAAGGGCGGCCTCGCACCCGGCATGGCCCGCCCCCACCACAATCACATCATATGTTTTCTGGAAAAAATTCATAACCTGTTATAATATGAATGATATGGCATTAAATCAATAAGAATTTCAAAGGGTGGGCCAGCTGCATTGGAAAAAAAGAAACGGTACACAGATTATAACAGCTACCTGCGGAAAATTTTCGGGGAACGGGTTCAGAAAATCGCTGTGGATGCAGGCCTTACCTGTCCCAACCGGGACGGTACCCTGTCTGAAAAAGGCTGTATTTACTGCAATGCCAAAGGTTCGGGTACAGGGGCTTTTGCCAGGGGACTGGACATCAGGCAGCAGATTGAAGCAGGCAAAATTCCCATGATAAAAAAATACAAGGCAAAAAAATTTCTGGCCTATTTTCAGTCCTATTCCAATACCTACACCAGTGTGGACCATATGCGCCGGATGTTTGATGCTGCATTGTCCTGTGAAGGGGTGGTGGGTATGGCCATCGGCACCCGGCCGGATTGTGTTGACAATGAAAAACTGGATCTGATTGCATCCTACACAAAAAATTATCTGGTCTGGCTGGAATACGGGCTGCAGTCTGTTCATGATATCACCTTGAAAAAGATCAACCGGGGGCACCGGTTTCAGGATTTTCTGGATGCTGTATCCCTGACCCGGGGGCGCGGCATTCAGATCTGTGCCCATGTCATTCTGGGACTGCCTGGAGAAACCCGGGAAATGATGCTGGAAAGTGCCCGGTACCTGGCCCGGGCCGGAATCAACGGTATCAAGCTTCACCTGCTGTATGTGATCAAAGGCACCCCTCTGGACACCCTGTTTCTGGCAGGCCGATACCGGCCCATGGAACAGGAGGCGTATGTGGAAACAGTTTGTGACTTTCTTGAACTGCTGCCTGCAGATATCGTCATCCAGCGCATCACAGGAGATCCCCACGGCAGTGAACTGCGTGCCCCTGCCTGGGCAGGCCGGTACAGAGAGACCTTTAACCGGATCCAGCAGACTTTGGAAGAGCGGGATGCATTTCAGGGCAGAAAGTGTCTTTTGTAACCATCACAAAAAAAACAGGCAGGACCGGGAACGGTTAGGGCTGCGCAAAGGTGTGAAAGCCGCGGGAAGCAAATTCTGTAAAACCGGTCAAGGTTTTTTTGATGATCAGACACTCCACATTTTCCAGGCGGTTCACCAGGGCCAGGCTGGCGGGAGTATCCATGACCATGAAGGCGGTGGCCAGGGCATCGGCAAACGTGCAGTCCCGGGCAATGACCGATGCGCTCACCACCTGGTTGTCCACGGGAAAACCGGTTTTCGGGTCAATGATGTGGGAATAGGTTTTGCCCTGGATTGTAAAAAAATTGCGGTAATTGCCGCTGGTGGCAATGGCTGCGTTATCCAGGGTGATGATTTGGTAAAAGCGTTGTCCCTCTGCTGCAGCAGCGGGAGGGGTGATACCCACTGACCAGGGCTTCTGGTGCCGGTTGACACCTGATCCATATAATTCGCCGCCGATTTCCACCAGAAAATTTTCAATACCTGCAGCAGTCAGCAGCATGGCAATGGCGTCCACCCCGTACCCCTTGGCAATGGAGCCCAGGTCCAGGGTAATGCCGGGGATTTTTTTCACCAGGAAGTTTTTGTCCAGGATCAGATGGTGAAACCCTGTGCGGGAAAGGGCTTTTTGAATGTCACCCGGATCCGGAAGAACAGTGATGATGTTTTGTGTACCAAATCCCCACAGATCCACCAGGGGTTTTATTGTGCCGTCCCAGGCCCCGCTGGTAAGCCGGTACACGCGGTCAGCCGTCTGCATGACCTGTAAAAAATCCTTTGACAGCCTGAAGGGCCGGTCCGCACCGGTTCGGTTGAACCGGGAGATATCGCTGTCCGGATCATACATGGAAAGGCCTGCATTGATCTGCTCCAGCCGGGCATCGATTTTTTTCTGCCACAGGGCCAGGGACTGTTTTTTGGGGGAAATAAATTTTATGGTATACACCGTGCCCATGGTGGTGCCCTGGACAGTGTGTTCCCGGCCCGGGGCAGGGTGGCTGTTCCCGGCGGAAAACAGTATCACACTGATTATACACAGCATTATGCACAAATGTCTTAGGACCATGAAAAGTTCCTTTGTCTGTAATAGCCGGGGCATGGTTTTAAAAAGGGTTTGACCGGGCAGGTGTCTGTGTGCCGGTGCCTGTGCCCGTAAATTTATGTATGCAGTTATTTTACAGGGAAAAGGGTCCCGGGTCAAATGGTCCCATGACCTGCCTGAATATTTGCTATAGCAGTATGCGCTTCTACGGGGAGCCCCTGGAGGTATCCTGTAAACGGACCGTCAGCGTCGGAGGGGGCCTGGTAAAATAGCCGGGATGGCTTTCAACCAGAGGACGGGATGCCGCACGCCATTGTTCGTATGCAAACCGGCCCCCGCAGACCTCGGCCCGGGCACAGGACACCTCCAGGGGCGGGCCTTGGTACACCGTGCTGCCCAGGGCGATCAAAAGCCCGGTATGCTTACGGCAAATATCCAGATGACTTGCACCGGGTATTGTGGTAAAAGACAGGACTGGTGAAAAAATATGCGTGAAAGGAAAAAACCATGCCCTCCAGCCCTGATACGCCCTTCAGCGTTCCCAATATACGGTGGTTTATTGCGTTCCGCGTTTTTTTCAACTCACGGTTCTATTATCCGGTGTTCACCATTTTGTTTCTGGATTTTGGTCTTACCGTGGCCCAGTTTTCCATTCTCAACGCGGTGTGGGCCGCCACCATTGTTCTGGCAGAAGTGCCGTCTGGTGCATTTGCCGATATTATCGGCAGAAAGCGGCTGCTTAATTTTGCTGCCGGGGCCATGATTTTTGAAATCGGCATTATCAGTTTCATGCCGAAAATCGATCCTGTGATTATATTTCTTGTATTCCTGGTGAACCGGGTGTTAAGCGGACTGGCTGAAGCTGCGGCCAGCGGTGCTGATGAAGCCCTGGCCTATGACAGCTTAAAACAGGCAGGCCTGTCAGACCAGTGGGGCAGGGTCCTGGAGCTGGTCATGCGGTACCAGGCTTTCGGGTTTGTGGTGGCCATGACCACCGGAGCTGCCGTATATGACCCCAATCTGGTGGGACAGGTGGCAGGTTTTTTCGGTTCCGGTTTTGCCCCGGACCAGGAGGTCACCATGCGGTTTCCCCTGTATCTCACCTTTATCCTGGCATTGCTGGCATTCGGCAGCACCCTGAAAATGAAAGAGCTGACAGACAGCACTGCCGCTGCCGGTGAAGGGCGCTTAAAAGAGAGCCTGGCCATGACCCTTGCGGCCGGCACCTGGATTGTGAAAACCCCGTTTGTATTTTCGGTGATACTTTTCGGCATGCTCCTGGACGGGGTGATCCGCATGGTCATTACCCTGTCCAGCCAGTATTACCGGATGATTGAAATTCCGGAATCCATTTTCGGTCTCCTGGGCTCAGGGGTTGCCCTGCTGGGCATGGTGGTGCCCAAAATTGCCAGACAGATCGCCGAGAAACAATCGCCTGTTTATGCCCTTGTTGTGACAGTGGTTTTAGCTGGAGCAGGGCTTGTGACCATGAATTTTTTCTGGCCCTGGTTCGGCATTGTCCCTGCTCTGATCACTTTTTCCGCCATGTATTTCACCGGATTTTTTGTCAGTTTTTATGTGAACAGGGAAGCAGATTCACGGCAGCGGGCAACCGTGCTCAGTTTCAAGGGACTGTCTTACAATATCTCCTACGGGGTTTTGGGCATACTGTACGCCCTTGTGCTCAAACTGCAGAAAGCGGGGATGGATAAGACAGACATGCTGACGACAGATGCTGTGGAGAACCAGGTCTTTATGGACACCTTTTTCTGGTTTCCCGCATTTTTCGGGGCAGGCATGTGCTGTCTTCTGGTCATCTGTGCTGTCTGGCTCAAGCCGTTGAAAGACCGCAGCCATTGACAGGAGACAATTGCCGGTGGTATGAGTTTTTGAATCTGCATGGACCTTTTTTTTGTTTTAGGATCACATTATATGGATATTCCCATTGATTTTGACCGGATCACCCGGTTGTTTGAGACCGCCCGAAGCGAGGGCAGGTATTTTCTCTATGAATATGAGGTATACCGGCTGCTGGCCTGTTCCGGTGCGGAAACCCCGCCGAAAAACCATCTGCTGACCAGAGGAGAGCGGTTTTCAGATGAGGAACTGACGGCACTTCCCGGGGACCGGACCGTATTGAAAATCGTATCCCCCACCATCATCCACAAAACTGAAGTCGGCGGGGTCAGGATTGTGGAAAAACAGGCCAACAAAATACGGTCAACAGTACGGCGCATGTTTTATGAGGTGCCTGAAGATTATGCCGCCTGGGTCCGGGACCAGAATCTTGCCGGTCCCTACCGGGGGCTGACAGGAAAAGCCCTGGTCACCGCAGTTGCAAGAGATATCAAAGGGGTTCTCCAGGTCCAGTACATGCCCCCTGATTCCCAGGCCTTCGGCAATGAACTCATTGTGGGGCTGCGCCATACCCGGGAGTTCGGCACCATCCTCAGTGCAGGGCTGGGGGGTACGGACACAGAACTGTATGCCAGGCGGTTCAGGAAGGGGCAGGCCATTGTGGCCGCCTCCACAGCCATGGAAGACGGACCCGGGTTTTTTCAGCTTTTCCGCCAGACCATCTCCTACCGGAAACTGGCCGGCCTGACCCGGGGACAGCGGCGGATCGTTACAGATGAGCAGATCATGGAGTGTTTTGAGTCTTTTGTGCGTATCGGCAATTTCTATTCCCGGGCCAATCCGGATGCCCCCTTTGTCATTGAGGAACTGGAGATCAATCCCTTTGCTTTTACAGATTACCTCATGGTGCCTCTGGACGGTCTGTGCCGGTTTTCCCTTCCTGAAAAACAACCGGGACAGCGGCCGGTGGCAAAAATCGATCACCTTTTGCATCCTGCAAGTATCGGTATTATCGGGGTGTCAGCCACCCGGAAAAATTTTGGGCGCACCATTCTGCACAATATCCTGGCAGAAGGATTTGATAAAGACCAGGTGGTGGTATTTAAAAAAGACCAGGATGCCATAGACGGGGTGCGCTGTCTTGACGGGCTCTCCAGTCTGAAAAAAGACAGGATTCCGAAACTGGATCTGTTTATTGTGGCAGTGGGGGCATCCCAGGTGCCGGCTCTGGTGGAAGAAATTATCCGCAGGGATGCAGCCCGCACCGTCATGCTTATCCCCGGGGGCATGGGAGAGACCAAAGACAGCCAGGCCCGGGCCAGGCAGGTGGTGGAACAGATCCATGCAGCACACACCCTGGAAAACGGCGGGCCGGTGTTTTTGGGGGCCAACTGCATGGGGGTGATTTCCAGACCGGGGCAGTATGACACCTGGTTTATTCCGGATGAAAAACTGCCCAAGGTGCGCAAAAGCGGGTATCACCGGTCGGCTCTGATCAGCCAGAGCGGGGCGTTCATGCTCCACCGCACCCACCAGTGCCCGTTTTTGTCTCCTGCCTATATGATTTCCATGGGCAACCAGACAGATCTCACTCTGGGGGATATGGTACAGTATTTTAAAGACTGTGACCGGGTGGATGTCATTGCCGTGTATGCGGAAGGGTTTACCGACCTGGACGGCCTGGCCTTCTGCAGGGCGGTGCAGGATGCTGTGCTGGCAGGCAAAGAGGTGGTGTTCTACAAAGCTGGGCGAACCCCGGAAGGCAAGGCTGCTACCGGCAGCCACACCGCTTCTCTGGCCGGGGATTACATGGTGTGTGAAAGCAGTGTTTCCCAGGCCGGGGCCATTGTTGCCCGCAGTTTCACCGAGTTCCAGGACCTGATGCTCCTGGCGGAAACGTTGAGCCGCAAAACCATCCAGGGAAACCGGCTGGCAGCTGTCAGCGGAGCCGGGTTCGAGGCGGTGGGCATGGCAGATTCCATCCAGTCTGATGATTATTCCCTGGCGCTTTCCCGGTGTGAAGACAGCACCTGGCACCAGGTGGAACAGGTATTGAAAAACAAGGGGCTGTCCTCTCTTGTGACCCTGGCCAATCCTCTGGACATCAATCCTGCATCCGATGATGAAGCCCATGCCCTGATCTGTGAGATTCTGGCAAAAGATCCCCATGTGGATGCCGTGATCCTGAGCCTTGATCCGCTGTCTCCTGCCATGAAAACCCTGGACAGCACACCGGTTACAACCTTTGATATGCATCGCAAAGACAGCATCCGGCAGCTGATGTCGGATCTGGTGCAGAAAACCCAGACCCCCATTGTGACAGTGGTGGACGGGGGCAGGCTCTATGACCCGCTGCGGGATGCCCTTATGGCAGCCGGTGTGCCGGTATTCCAGGTATGCGACCAGGCGGTTGCGGCCCTGGCCCTGTATATTCAGGGGCGGCTGCGGGCAGATGACATCCGGTCCAATGCAGGTCTTATCACCTGAAAACAGGAGCACATATGCCAGATATGCAGAAAAGAACTGTTCTTTTGTCCAGAGAACCTGTGGCCTTGTACAAGATACTCAAGTTTGAAAATCTGGCTGCCAGCGGCGGGGAGGCCAAACATTTTATCGCCCAGGGCCTGGTACAGGTGAACGGCAGTGTTGAAACCCGAAAACAAAAAAAAATCCGGGTGGGAGATGAGATCGTATGCAACGGGGTTCTGCTTGAGATCCGGCCGGGGTGATCCTGCTGCCCATTGCGCACTGACATATAAACTGGTATGAAATACCATGTTCCCGAGAACTTTTATACCTGCGCCCGGAAAAAGGAGCTGCCCATGGCAGATGTAACTTCCCCGACCTGGGAGGACCGCTTGATCCCTCCTGAAAAAGTGCTGCATCACATAAAACCCGGCATGACGATTTTCATCGGCACCGGCCCGGCTGCACCCAGGACGTTGATAAAAAACCTGCTGGGGGTTGATACCAGAAATATCCGGGATCTTGAACTTGTGCAGCTGGCGGTCATGGGGGATACCATCCTGTCAGTGGAAAAGCTCAATGCCCCCAATCACCGGCTGAAAACATTTTTTTCAGGCTACATTGCCTGGGATACCATTTCCTCAGGCCAGGTGGATCTGATCCCGGCCTATTATTCTGAAATTCCAAAGATTATTAAATCAGGAAAGCTGGATATTGACGTGGCCTTTGTCCAGATAACCCCGCCCGATGATGCCGGATACTGCAGTCTTGGCGTGGCTGTTGACGTGGCAAGAGAAGCCATGGAAAAAGCGTCTCTTGTGGTGGGAGAGATAAACCCGAAGATACCGTTTACCTATGGCGACACCTTTGTTTCCATTGATGAATTCGATCTTCTGGTCAATTCCGATCGTGATCCTGTGGTGTATAAGCCGCCGGAAGTGTCGGAGCAGATGCGGCAGGTGGCAGCCAATGTGGCATCGGTAATAAAGGACGGAGACTGTTTGAGTTTTTCTCTGGGCCCTTTGTTTGAGGCACTGGTTCCCCACTTATCCGAAAAAAAGGACCTGGGTATCCATTCTTTGTATTTCACCGATGCCCTGGCAGAGCTGGTCAGTTCCGGGGCAGTGACCAATTCACGAAAATCTCCGTTCCGGGGCAAAACACTGGTTTCATATGCCCTGGGCACCAAAGAACTGCATTGCTGGCTGGACAGAAACCCCCTGGTGGAATTTCAGGGTATTGACTGGGTATGCAATTCCCGGTTTATTGCCGGCAATCCCCAGTTTGTTGCCCTGTATGAAGGCCGGAAAGTCGATATTCTGGGCAGTGTTGCCTTTCCCCTCACAGGGGCGGTGATTACCGGACCAGGCGAGGTGATAGACTTTTTCAGGGGCGCCGAAGCCTCTGATGACGGGGCCACCATTATCGGGCTGCCCAGCAGGGATGAAAACGGCAAACCCAATATTCTGATCAGCCTGCAGAACTATGCCAACCAGCTGCGCCTGCGGGAGTCGGTGCATATGATCGCCACTGAATACGGGGTAGCCAATCTCAAATGGCGGTCCCTGCGGGAACGGTCCCAGGCCCTCATTGACATCGCCCATCCGGATGACCGCCAGTTTCTGATTACCCAGGCCAGGCAGCGCAAAATTATCTATCCCAATCAGATCTTTCTGCCTGAATCTGTGCATAACTATCCTGCCCATATTGAAGAAACCCGCACCTTCAAGGGCGGTGTCAAAATCCGGTTCCGGGCAATGAAACCCTCGGATGAAGAAGGCATGCGCCGCTTTTTTTACCGCTGCTCCAGGGAGATGATTTTCTACCGGTTTTTTTATTCCATTAAAACCATGGACCACGACAAGATGCAGACCTATGTGAACCTGGATTACCAGAAGGAATTTTCCATTGTAGGACTTGTGGTGGAAGAGGGGAACCAGAAAATCATTGCAGAGGCCCGTATGGTAAGGGATGAGCGCACCTATTTCGGTGAGGTGGCATTTCTTATTGATGAACGGTTTCAGAGTATGGGCATCGGATCATACCTGCTGTCCCGCCTGATCGAGCAGGCCAGGGAAAAAGGTTTCAAGGGGCTGACAGCTGAGGTGCTTTCTGACAACCAGGCCATGATCAAGGTATTTGAAAAATCAGGTCTGCCTTTGGAAGCCAGTCTGGAAGGCGGCATTTATCATCTGCAGCTCAGTTTTGCTGACTGATCTAAACCCGGTTCTGTATATCCCCGAAAAAACAGGGGCATGGGCCTGGGGAATTTTTTTCTCTCAATATTTTTTTTCGTGTGCCGATAGGTATCCTCATATTGCTGTAAAAATCTGTATCCAAGGAGAATACCCATGACATCCATAGCCGATTTCCTGCCGGCAGGCCCGGCGGCAACCGGATCCAAAAACTGGCCCCATGCCGGTATGGTGCACCAGGAGAAGTTTCTGCAGGTGCTTGAAAAACTGGAAACCGGTATCACCATCCAGACCAGAGAAGGGGATGTGGTTACATTGTCTGCAGGGTCTTCTGCTGCGTTTGCATCTTCTGAATACAACAGCCAGGGAATTATCAGGGCGGAAAACGGCACAAGCCGGACCAGTTATCATCAACGCACCATTTCTTTGCATACCAGTGAATCATTTTCCTTTGGTGTCCAGGGAGATCTCAATGAACAGGAACTGGCAGATATTGATGCCATCATCCAGGGCATTGACGGTATTATCGGCCAGATGGCCACAGGAAATATGGATGGGGCGTTTTCCCTGGCCAAAGACATGGGCGGATTTGATTCCATCTCCATGTATACAGCTGATATTTCCCTGGAACAAAGGGTTACATATCAGCAAAACACCTTATCCAGTTTCAGGTCCGGTATGCCTGCCCGTGCCGAATCAGCCCGGCATGCAGAACCTGCAGCCGTAAACACCCGGGCATCCTTTACAGACAAGATGGCCCGGTTCCTGGAAAAACAGCAGGACATGCTGGTGGGAAAATCCGCGCCCGGCCTGGATGCACTGTTCCGGCACCACCAGAAAAATCTGCCGGAAAAACAACACCCTGAAGGTGCATTGTCTATGGCCCTGGAAAGTGCCAGAAAACAGATGGATCAGCTGATCAAAGAAATGATGAAAGACAGTTTCGGCAGGAGACTGGACCAGACAGCCTGACGAAATTTTCCAGCGCTGCAGCCCAACGCATGGCGCGTTGTTCTGAGCATCGTTCTTTATTTCTCGTTCTTGGTTTGTTCTTTTTTCAAGACCGCCTCAATCAGGCCGATACTGCCGGATGCAAAATTTTTGGCCATGGTAAAAGGAAAATCTTTGGCATTGGGACCAAATACCAGGTGAGGCCCTAAAGGGCGGGGTGTGCCGGCATTGTTTCTGGTAAATTCTTTGACCTTCTGCCAGTACCTTCCGCCCGTCTCTGTAGCATCAACAAATGCCTCCA
>Ga0102943_1000405_pt1 | contig 29178 bp, 29 predicted proteins | sample SalPonC_black_MG_FD_78174 | JGI IMG/M metagenome (GOLD analysis project Ga0102943, IMG submission 78174) | Salt pond soil microbial communities from South San Francisco under conditions of wetland restoration - Salt Pond MetaG... | ecosystem: Environmental > Aquatic > Marine > Intertidal zone >...
ACAGCATTTCACCGTTCACAGTTCGTGTGATGCAGTGATAAACCGCTGCTTCTCCCATTACCTTCGTTCTACGCGCTCTCATCTGACATCAAAGTTACAGCCAGATTCCATCAACAGTCAAGTATATTTAGCCTGTCCCTTTTTATATTAAGTTTGTAATACAGCGAAGTTACCGTTAAAACCAAAACAATTTGCGCTGCTTGTGTGACTCATTTTAGGATGCGACTATCCCCTACACATTCAATTAACAAAACCAAAAGAAAACCATGGATGCTTACGATACCAATCAAAATAACAAAGACGACAACCAGTGCCCTTACCCTCACAACAACGGTGGCTCAGGGGGTAAATGTCCTGTCATGCACGGCAGCAATACGAGCATGGAAAACAAGCCGATGCACTGGTGGCCAAAATCACTGAATCTCGATATTCTGCATCAACATGACGCGAAAACCAACCCGCTCGGAACAAACTTTAATTATCGCGACGCCGTCAAATCACTGGACTTCGACAGCGTCAAACAAGATTTACTGGCTTTCATGACGGATAGCCAGCCATGGTGGCCTGCCGATTGGGGTCACTACGGCGGGCTGATGATTCGTATGGCCTGGCACGCTGCGGGTTCTTACCGCGTAGCCGATGGCCGTGGTGGCGGCGGCACCGGCAACCAACGCTTTGCCCCGCTCAACTCCTGGCCGGACAATGCCAACTTGGACAAAGCACGTCGCTTACTCTGGCCGATTAAAAAGAAATATGGCAATCAATTGAGTTGGGCTGACCTGATGATTCTTGCCGGGAACGTGGCGTATGAGTCCATGGGTTTGAAAACATTCGGTTTTGGATACGGCCGCGAGGATATCTGGCATCCGGAAAAAGATACGTATTGGGGTGCAGAACAGGAATGGCTCGCACCCAGCGATGCGCGTTACGACGACGTCAGCCAACCCAAAACCATGGAGAATCCATTGGCCGCCGTGCAAATGGGATTGATTTACGTTAATCCAGAGGGCGTCAACGGCCAGCCCGACCCCCTCAAAACGGCGGCACAGGTGCGGGAAACCTTTGCGCGGATGGCCATGAATGACGAGGAGACCGTGGCCTTGACCGCTGGCGGTCACACCGTCGGCAAGTGCCACGGTAATGGCGATGCTGCCAACCTGGGCCCAGAACCAGAAGCCGCTGACGTGCATGAACAGGGTCTTGGCTGGAACAACCACACAACCCGCGGCATTGGCCGTGATACAGTCACCAGTGGTCTGGAAGGTGCCTGGACTACGCATCCCACGCAGTGGGACAACGGCTATTTTGACCTGCTGTTGAATTACGAATGGGAACTCAAAAAGAGCCCGGCCGGCGCCTGGCAGTGGGAGCCCATCGACCTGCCGGAAGACAAGAAACCCGTGGATGTCGAGGATCCGTCCAAACGCTACAATCCGATCATGACCGATGCCGACATGGCCATGAAAATGGATCCGAGCTATCGGGAAATCTCCGAGCGCTACGCCCAGGACCCCGCACTCTTTGCCGACATGTTTGCGCGCGCGTGGTTTAAGCTGACGCACCGCGACATGGGTCCCAAAGTCCGCTATATTGGGCCAGAAGTGCCGCAAGAGGACCTCATTTGGCAGGATCCGACTCCGAGTGGCCCAACCGGTTACGACATCGAGGCCGTCAAAACCAAAATCGCCGCCAGCGGCCTGAGTATTGGCGATATGGTCAGCACAGCCTGGGACAGCGCTCGCACGTTTCGCGGCTCCGACCTGCGCGGCGGCGCTAACGGTGCACGCATCCGCCTCGCCCCAATGAAAAACTGGGCAGCCAATGAGCCCGAGCGCCTGAACAAAGTATTGAGCGTATTGGTGCCGATCGCCAAGGAATACGCTGCCAGTATTGCCGACTGCATTGTCCTCGCCGGTAACGTCGGCATCGAGCAAGCCATGCAGGCTGCAGGATTCCAGCACACCGTTCCTTTTGCGCCCGGACGCGGCGATGCCACCGCTGAGCAAACCGATGGCGATTCCTTTGAGGTGATGCATCCAGTTGCCGACGGCTTCCGCAACTATCAGAAACAATCTTACGCGGTGCAACCGGAAGAGTTGTTGCTCGATCGGGCTCAGCTGCTGGGATTAACCGCAATCGAAATGACCGTCCTCATTGGCGGGATGCGTGTGCTGGACACTAATTTTGGCGGCACACCGTTTGGCGTTCTCACCGATCGAGTGGGTCAGCTCACCAACGATTTTTTTGTGAACCTGACCGACATGGCCTACACCTGGGTACCCGTCTGCGACAACGGTTACGAAATCCGCGAGCGCAACACCGGTGCCGTGAAATGGAATGCCACCCGCGTCGATCTCGTATTCGGTTCCAACTCGATTCTGCGCGCCTATGCAGAATTCTATGCACAGGACGATAATCAGGAAAAATTCATCAAAGACTTCATCGCTGCCTGGACAAAAGTCATGCACGCCGATCGCTTCGACCTCGACGCTTAGGGCTCTTTTAAACAGATGCGAGCCGCACTGCCATTCCCTCAGCGTGGGCATCCATGGCTGAGGGGATAAGCCCTATAGACCAACCTTCAGACAGTGACAAATGAAGCTTGTTAAAAATATCGGTGAACAACGGGTCGCAGACCTGATAAAAGAAATCGGTAAGGATGGGAATGTTGAAGCCGCAACAACCGAATTTTCCATTTTTGGATTTTCTGAGTTTATAGACCGTTTGGGAAGCTTCCGGAAAATCAAAATCATTCTCCCAACTTCAGCGGCGGAGCTACATAGTTTATGGGGTAACGAAAGTGAGCGAAACCTGCGCAATAAGCTCAATGCTCAAAAACTCAGCAGAGGTGTGCTTAATATCCTCAAAGACAAAGTAGAGCTTCGTCTTTCGAAATATCCTCTGCCGCAGTCCATCATTGCCATTGAGGACCGGCAAAGTGCACGTATAATCATCGGTCATTGTCCACTAACTGCTGAGGGACTTGGGTTGGCTCCAACCAATGCCCTCGGACTGACACAAATCTCCGAAAACCATGATGAGTTCACCGAGCTAAGAAAATGGTTTGAAAGCGCCTGGGATAGTGTGCCTGACGACAAAACACTTAGCTCTGCTTTCATCCAGCGACTTGAATTCCTGGCTTAAGCAAGACGAGGAGAGCCGCACTTCCGAATCACTGCTTGCGAATCTTGGATTCGATTATTTCAAACTACTGGACCTTTTAACGATAGCACGGTCGCGTAAGCATGTCATGCGCTATTACGGGACTGAAGAAACCGGCGAATTCCCGGAGCGCTTACAACCGATTAATAAAAAAACGGAAGTCGATACGACAGGACGTTTCCCAAGTATCCGGCAAATCAACGACGAAATTCGCCGCTTACATTTGGCAGCTTATGCGCCGCTGCGATATGTACTTCCACAAAAGCAGGAAGCATACGACACTCATTACAGCCAAAAGCTTAATGGTGCTGGAAAGCGTATGTTTCCTGTTTGGAGCCTCTGCAGGCAAGAGTTCACTTTTCGATAATCTAGCCCTAAAAGATCATACTTTTGGAATGGAGTTTGATTTGTTAGGGCAAAAAGTTGCTGTTGAAAGAAAGCCTTCTGCCAATGGCCCTGTCACCTTTCCTGGGAGCGTCCCTAAGCGTTTATCCGATTTGATTGCCGACTCCAACGGGGGTGACTCGCTAAAGCTTGCTCAATGGACCCGATTTTTAGGTGAAGTATTCTTTGGTCTATCAAATACTGATAAAGCACGCATCCACCTTTCGGATGCTTTTTCCTTACTTTTGCCGCAGGGAATCGGAGGGTGGCATGCAACAGCCGTTCGAGTTTTTTGCCAGGCAACCTCCTTGGCAGAAGAACGTGGCGATTGCTTATCTTCTCGGTTTGAATGCTGACCTGCTTTCGGAGATGGAGAAGCTTCGCCTTGAAGAGAGCCAACTCACGAAGCTCAAGAAAGAGCTGAAGAATTCGAAGATTGTCGGAGATGTGCTGGGTAGAGCTACTAACCTTAGGGGTGAACTAGCCATTGCTGAGAAGCGCATCAACTCTCTCGAAGCGGAACTAAAGGACTACCAAGTGTTGCCCGAGTATCGCCACATTGAGAGCGAGGCCTCAAATTTGGCTCGCCAATTGGCGGAAATTTCAGACAGAAATACAGCAGACAAACGCTTGATTGCAGATTTGTCCGAGACTCTCGAAGTGGAGCAGTCTCCCTCAGTGGATAATTTAGAGCGACTCTATGCATCGGCAGGTGTTCAGCTGCCTGATGTATCACTGAAGCGCTTAGAATCTGTAAAAGAGTTCCACAAGACGGTGGTCAGAAACCGAAAAGCGCACCTTCAAGGGGAAATAAATGCTGCAGAGCAAAGGATACAGAAGCGAGACTCTGAAGCAAAAGCACTCTCCGAAAGACAAGCGCAACTGATGGGGCTCTTACAAACGCATGGGGCACTAGACCAATTTAATCGACTAGAAGAAGAATTGGGGCGTCAGCGTATTACTCGCGACCAGCTCAAAAAACGACTTGAGTTGGTTCAAAAGATTGATCGAGGTGCCGCCGATATAAATGTAAAGAAGGCCACAAACCACCAGAAGCTCGTAAACGACTTCGAGGAAAGGGACGAACGGCTCAAGGAGGCAAAAAGTATGATAACCTAAAACACGCACTTTTTTTGACCCAGGTGGGTCAATTTTTTGTGCGCATAAATGGGTCAATTAAAAGTGCGCGTTGACAGTGCACGACAGCCGTTTGTTCGATGCGATGGATGCGCGACAAGTTGCTAATGCTTTTGAAGCTGCTGTGAAACTCACAAAGAAGCATGGGTTCCAGTATATCGTCACCATGAATTCCGATGACGTCCCGCAAAACGAATTCTCAGAAGACTTTGACTTTGAAAGTCATGTTCTACCGCAGCATTTGAGTGATAAGACTGAGGATGGCGGGCTCTTCGGCTTCCGATTCGTTTAGGTTACGCCGCTACCCCAGCCCAGTTGATCTCCAGGCGGTGCTTCAAGTGGTTGAGCCTCCCTGCACGGATCCGTTTTTCCTGATGCTGCAAGCGGCCCAGGACGATGCCTTCGGCAACATTCTGCTCTTTGGCAAATCGCTGCACATCGGCTTGCGTGGGTTGCGGAACGGCATTAAGGAATGCCTTCCAGTCGCTTTTTGCGATCAGGAAATCGGCGGCCCAGACATCCGCCTCCTTCTCTTTGTCGCTGCTTTTTCCTCGGAACTCGATGAAGACATCCTTTTCCCCGTGTAGAAGAATCTGTGCGGCTTCGTGGAAGAAGGTAAACCAGAGCATGTCGTCTGTCTTATAGCGCAGGCTGAGTTGGATGAGGGCCTTGTTTGGAGTCAACCAGCGGGTGAAGCCATAGACGTGCGTTTTAGGCAGTTCGGGCACCAGTATCAAAGCCACGCCAGCCGAGGCCCACAGTTCGACGACCTTAGGCCAGACCTTGGCGGGGCTATCGCGGGTCAGGGCTCGGATTTGTTGAAGCGCCTCGCGGAATGCGGGGGCCGAGTATGCCACGCAGTCCTGACGCTGGGCCAGGATCTCACCTGCTCGCAGCCAAACGCTGAGGTCGCCCAGTTCGCTTTTCAGCTTGTCTGCCTCGCGGGCCGCACCTTCAAGCTGTCTGTAGGTCGATTCCCATTGACTCGGGCTGGCCACGCCGAAGAAGTGGAGCAGTTTGGTCACTTTCTCCTCCTTGGTCGCAGCAGGTGCGACAAAGCGCATGTTCACCAGCTTGGTGTAGGAGAAGTGGCGGAGCCAGTCGGTCTGCTCCATGATGGCCTCGCGCTCCTTGAGACGCGCCAGGCGATTTCACGGTGGAAATGGAAACCGGCACGGGTAAAACGTATGTCTACCTGCGCACACTTTTCGAACTCAACAAGCTCTATTGAGTAGTCGGCTTACACCTAAGCCAACGTTTGCGGGTCGCCATAATTCTCAGCATAGGCATCGCGAATGCGCACCACTAAGCGTAACGCCACCCAGGTAAGAAATATATCCGCGGTATCCGATGCCATATACGCCGCGATGGACAGCAATTGACTGTCGACATCTGTTACATGGGTCGATGCACGAAACGCAATTTCGCGGACCACGCCCGACAGCAACCACAATGTCCACCAGCCACCTACAAGCGAATGGCTGCCCTTATCACCAGCGCCGCTCACTTGCCAGATCTCCTTCATTGCCTGATAAGGTTTATATAAGTTCAAAATCGGGATAAAATAATATCCAATCGACCAACCTGGACTGAACGCCATCGAGCCCCTGGCAACCGTGCGGAGATTTTTATTCATGCGGTATATCCACTTGAGGAAGGTGTAGCCCAGCACCAAAAATAATATAAGCTGCATGAGTCCAACCATCAGCGCGTGTGTTTCTGATGGCACAAACTCGTTGTAGATATCAAAATCTTCAGGCAGGTTGGAATACACATGATACTGATAGGCTCGGACTAAAACTGCGATGACTGATAGTCCAACATTCGCCTTGAGCAAAAATACCAAGCGGCTGCCAAGCTTGCCGACAGGCTGTGTACCACCAGCGCCGCCAACACTTTCGCAAGGAGGCGTCACCCCTTCCCGAATCCTTTGCGCATACCTGTCCTTGCAAAACTTGCAAACAGGTCCACCTGCAACGTTCACCATCTCTTCAGAAGAGAAGTCATTTCCACACTCAATACATTTTCCCCGCATAACTCTTTAGCAAAGATCGTTTATTCATAACTTCAGATAACCTATATTCAAGTTCTCAGTGTATGCAAATGTTGACGCCTGCACAGATGGCGCCCAGCCGGGTGCCCCACAAACTGCATCCCTGCAATGATCACAGGCTATCAGCCCTGGCACCGCGCAACATACACCGTATTTGCCGATACACCGCCGGTCAAAGGATTGGCAAATTTAACCACATGGGCTGCAACAGCAACGAATACCGATTCTAGAATAGAAATGAACGCAGTATCCGGCGGGTCATCTGACCACATCGCAAAGACCCCGCCCGGGTGCAGGTGACTCGCCATTTTGCACAAGCCTGCAGGCTGATAAAAACGACGGTGGCGCGGGTGTAAATGATGGCGCGGTGTGTGATCGATATCCAGCAACACCGCGTGAAATAAGGTTTGTTGGCAGTCGGGGTCAAACTGCTCAGACTGCGCCAGCGCAAAGAAATCTCCCTGCACCATGCGACAACGCGGATCGCGGCTCAATTCCTCGCCCAATGGCACCAGGCCGCGGCGGTGCCAATCTATCACTTCTGGCAACCCCTCGATCACCAGCAACGAGCGCACGTTGGGCAACGCCAATGCCGCCTGCGCGGTATATCCCAGGCCGAGCCCGCCGACCGCCACATCCAGCGGCTGGTCACCAAGGTCTTCGAGCCCCCGTCGAGCCAAAGCCACCTCAGCTTCGTAAAACAAGCTGGACATCAAAAACTCCTCGCCCAACTTCACCTCGTAGACCACTTTCCCACCCAGGGATAACAATTTGCGCCGACGCAGGATGAGGGCGCCCATATGCGTTTCACAATAATCTAACTCTGCAAAATTCAATTCCATGATACGTCTGTCAGGGTACTCGCATGGATGGCATCCACACACGATTCAATTATTATCAATAGCTTCCAATAGTGGGTTTCCAGCTGTAATGGATTCAGTTCGTTTTAGCGGAAACGCAGAAATCGTTTTGGTTTGAGCGGCAGGCGGCCCAACCAGTAGAGAATCAATAAATAGCCAAACAGCATTCCGCCTAAATGGGCGAAATGGGCCACCCCCGTATTAAAACGAGAGAAACCCAGCGCCAATTCAACGGCGCCGTACATCAATACAAAATAACGAGCCTGGATAGGGAATGGAAAGAAGATGAAATAGATGGGGGCACGCGGAAACATCCAGCCAAAAGCGAGCAGCAGCCCAAATACGCCGCCCGACGCCCCCACAGTGGGCACAGTGCCATTCCAATTGACGAGGGTCTGCACCCAGGCGGCACCGATGACACACACCAAATAGTAGATGAAAAAAGCTCGTGAACCCCATACGCGCTCAATTGCACTGCCGAACATCCAAAGGGCGAACATGTTAAAGAACAGGTGTCCGAAGTTACCGTGCAGAAAACCATACGTAATCCACTGCCAGGGCTGAAAAAGATCGGTTTTCGCCGGCCACAGGGCGAACCACTTGAAAATGAATTGCATCATCTGAAAACCCAGAAGAGAGAGCGCTACATTCGCAACTAACAGGCCCGTTACAACCGGGGTCATGATTGCGGGCTTTTGTCCATATGAATTTTCGGTGATGCCCATATCTTGTCTAAAAAAATTTCTGTATTTAATATTTACCCATCATTTAATTACGGTTTTTCGACCAGCAAGCGAAACTAAAATTTCGCGTCGACCCAACGAGCTGAAGATGCACCGTCGATATTCCCGGTCAGCAAGCGTTACCCGTGGATGCATTGATGCATGACGGAGATTCGGACTGGAAGCTCAGTTTGCCTTGTGCGGTTATTCTTTGCGCAATCCTTGCTACTTCACAATTTATGTTGCACACTCGCACGCTCATTATGGCGCATCTTGGTAAATTCAATCGACTCAAAGTGCTCAAATCCACTGATTTTGGGGTTTATCTGGACGCCGAAAACCTCGGTGAAATCCTCCTGCCACGCAAAGAGTGCCCACGTCGCTGTAACCCAGGCGACACCCTTACGGTTTTTATTTATCGCGACTCCGAGGACCGCCTTATCGCCACCACCACCCGCCCACTGGCCACCGTCGGCCAATTTGCCTGTCTAAAAGTTGTCAACGTCGGCAAGGTCGGCGCATTTTTGGATTGGGGATTGCCCAAAGACCTGCTGGTTCCTTTTCGCGAGCAAAAAACCGCAATGGTCGCTGGCACGTCATATGTGGTGTACGTTTATCTGGACCAAATCAGCAACCGCATCAGCGCCTCTTCGCAGCTGAGCAAATTTTTGCGCAATGACACGCAACGCTACAGATTCAAACAGGAGGTCGACTTACTGATCGCCCATCACAGCGAGCTGGGCTACAACGCCATCGTCGACAGTCAGTGCTGGGGACTGATCCACCGATCAGATGCATTTCTCGATTTGCAGATCGGCCAGTCCCGCAAAGGTTACATCAAAAAAGTCCGGGCCGATGGCAAATTGGATCTGTATTTGCAGCAACCGGGGGGGGGAAACAGGATGGCGTTGGCGGACACGCTGTTGGACGCATTGCGATCGGCCGATGGGTTTATCGCTGTCCATGATCGCAGCCCCCCATCCGTCATCTACGATCGATTCAAAATGAGCAAAAAAGCATTTAAACAGGCAATCGGCAGCTTGTACAAAAAGAAACTGATTACGATTGCAGACGATGGCATCCGGCTTAAATAAGACTGAAGTGAACAGGATGCACCGCGCAAACATACCTCCACGCAGCCACCAGCTACGGGAATGAAACCGAATTCAACAACACAACTATCCAATGAACACGACATCTTCTAAATTATTAGCACCCTACAACCTGCACGATTTGCAGCTCACCAACCGTGTGGCGATGGCACCATTGACGCGCGCTCGATCCGGGAAAGAGCGTATTCCCAACGCGATGATGGCTGAATATTACACCCAGAGAGCCCGTGCAGGGCTGATCATCACCGAGGCGACCACTGTCTCCAGCCAGGCAAATGGCTGGGTCGATTCACCGGGCATTTATACCGAGGCGATGGTCGAGGGTTGGCGCAAGGTAGTCGATGCGGTGCACGCTGCCGGCGGCAAAATTTTCGTCCAATTGTGGCATTGCGGACGGACGTCTCACAGCAGCTTCCACCAGGGCCAGCCAGCAGTCGCGCCATCGGCCATCAAAATGCAAGCCGATTACGTTCACACTCCAAACGGTAAAGCAGCACCCGAAACACCGCGTGCCCTGGAAACCGACGAAATCCCAGGCCTGATTGAGGACTACCGCCAGGCTGCAGTACATGCCCGAGCCGCCGGCTTCGACGGGATCGAAATTCACTCAGCCAACGGTTACCTGCTCGATGAATTCCTCCAATCCAAGACCAACCACCGCACAGATACTTACGGCGGCAGCATCGAAAATCGCTTTCGCCTGCTGCGCGAAATCGTGACTGCAGTGACTACAGTATTTCCAGCCAAACGGGTTGCTGTGCGCTTATCGCCCAATGGTTCATTTAACGATATGGGCTCGTCCGACTATCGTGAGCAGTTTACTTACGCAGCGGCACAACTCGATGCCTTTGGCTTGGCGTATCTGCACGTCATGGACGGCTTGGCATTCGGTTTTCATGAACTGGGGGAAGCCATGACCCTGGACGATTTTCGCACGGTCTTCACCGGTCCGTTGATGGGCAATTGCGGCTACGATCATGCCGCCGCCGAAAAGGCAATCGCCAGTGGAAAAGCAGATATGGTCGCCATCGGCCGCCCGTTTATCAGCAACCCGGATTTAGTGCAACGTTATGAAAACGGCTGGCCGCTCAACCCCGAAGCCGATATGGCCGATTGGTATAGCCCAACCGGGGCCAAAGGATACACCGATTTTCCCACCTATCCTGCACAATCCAGTTAATTTCTGATTGTCCACCAACCCGCTTGTGCCCAAATCGAAAACAACGTTCAACTGGGTTTCGATTTCAATCTAAGTTCGGCTTTGGAGGCAATCATTTGGCAAAATTCGTTTCATTCACTGCACAATCTGGCCATCCGACCTTGACTTCAGCATGGATTCATCGATCTTCGTGAAATATTGAATTAGGAATATGAATAAACACAGCCAGACAATGAAAGCCTTCCTAATAGCAACATCAGCTCTACTTATTAGTGGATGTAAAGATCAGGAGACGGTCACTACTTACACCATCCAGAAGGAAGAGCGCAAAGCGGTTCCCCCCACACCGGTTGCTGGGGACGCAGCCGCAGGTGCGGCCCAACCTGGCGATGGCGGCACGATGAATGCGCTGCCGGGCATGGTGGAACAAAGCCAGCAATTTGGTGCGCCGACCTTCACTGCGCCAGAGCACTGGCAGGCGCAGCCACTGGGTAATATGCGCAAAGGCAGTTGGCAAATTGCGCAAGACGATTTGACTGCCGATATGAGTGTCCTGGTCTTTCCGGGTGATGTCGGTGGCGATCTGGCTAATATTAATCGCTGGCGCCAGCAGGTAGGGCTCCCGGCGATTGATGCGGCAACCCTGGCTAAGGAGCTGACGGCCATTCCGGTCGGTGCTTATGAGGGGCAATTTATAACCCTGATCAATCCGGACACCGGCCAGGGTATCATCGGTGCAATCCTCGCCAAAGATGGGGCGACGTGGTTTTTTAAAATGATCGGGCCGGCTCCTCTGGTGATCCAGGAAATGACTGCATTCAAACAGTTTCTGGCGGCTACTGAATTTTGAATTTTTGCACCTGTATGCCAAAACGCCTTTATTATTTTTTTAGTTCCGTCCGGCTGACTGTGTTTTTACTGGCAGCCTCTATTTTACTGGTTTTTTTTGGTACCCTTGACCAAGTCCACTGGGGCATCCACAAGGCGCAGCAAGCTTATTTTGAAAGCTTGTTTGTCATTTGGCCGTACCAGGAAGGTGTACTGTTTTACAAAGGGCTGCCCTTACTGGGAGGCTACACTTTGGGGGCGTTGCTGTTGGTGAATCTTATCCTCGGCTTTTTTCGCTTCACCAAACTCACCAAAGCCAAGACGGGTATTGCCATGATTCACGGTGGCATTGTCTTGTTGTTGATCAGCGGGTTCCTCATCAGTTTCATGCAAAAAGAAACGCAGATGACGTTGGACGAAGGCGGCAGCAGTAACTATTCGTCGTCCTATCGCAAAGTCGAGCTGGTGGTCATCGACAAATCGGCACCGGACGTGGATACGGTATTCAGTATTCCTCAAGCACAATTTCGTGCGGGTGAAACTTACCGGGCATTCGATGCAATTGACGTGCAGTTAATTGACTTTATGCCCAATTCCGTCATCGGCAGAGTCTCGCAAAACCCTGGCAGACAGCCCGTCAACGTCACGCGCGGCACAGGTGTGGAAATGGGCCTGTTCGTCGACCGCAGACCGGAAACCCACGCATTAAATCAAAGTAATTTGCCCAGTGCTCTGGTCACATTGTCCGCTGATGGCAAATCGCTTGGCAGTTGGCTGGTGAGTGCGCTGTTTCGTGATTTTCCACCACAAACATTTGAATTTGGCGGCAAACAATATGAACTCGCCCTGCGCATGCACCGCACGTATTACCCATTTACGATCGAGTTGCTCGATTTTACGCACGATCGCTACCCGGGCACCAACATTCCCAAAAACTTTTCCAGTGATGTCAGAATCATCCGTCCCGACCCCCACGAAGACCGCAGGGCACTGATCTACATGAATCATCCACTGCGCTATGCCGGGCTCACCTTTTTTCAACAGGGCTTCGATAACGATGACACCACCAGCATCTTGCAAGTCGTGCGCAACCCGGCCTGGCAACTGCCATACTGGGCCGTGTTATTGGTTGGATTGGGCATGCTCGTGCAATTCTCCATCAGTCTGGTTCGGTTCTTCACCAAATCTCAAGCGAAAGAGTCATGAAAAGGTATGTTTCCATCGCACTGGCGAGTGTGCTGTTTTTTTTAATCATTGGTAATGGGCTCAAGGAACCCGACTATCAAACAGCATTCGATGTTGCCACCTTCGCTAAATTGCCAGTCCAGACAGGCGGGCGCGTGTTGCCATTGGACACAGTTGCCCGCAATAGCCTGCGCATCATTAGCGGCAAACAAACCGCCCACACGGTCAATACCAGCGGCATGCCCAAGGCTGAGAAGGCCGCAATAGACCGGTTAAAAATCAGTGCGATTGCATGGCTGATGGACACATCCATGCAGCCCCAGGTAGCCGCGGATTATCCAGTTTTCCTGATTAACAATGCTGAAGTGCTGGGGCTCATGGGCATGCAACAAGCCGACCGTAAACGCTTTTCTTTTAACGAAATCCGTCCACATTTTGCGACGATATCGCAACAAATGGAAATCGTGAACAAGAAGGATACGCAGCAGCGCACGCCCTATGAACGCGAACTTGCGAAACTGAACAATGCGTTGAGCGAATACCATGAGATTTCACACTTATTTCACACCTTTGAAAACCTGGACACTCTGGAAGAGCAATTCATCATGTGGGAAGAAACGGTCAAAACGGTCGTCGTTGCTTTCCGCAACCGAGACAACGGACAACCGCCGAATCCGACCGTCGCCAAGCGCTTTGAAGATTTTTACCGTGGCTACCAGATGCTCGCGCAAAGCACCGAGGTTCGTATCGTGCCCCCCCGCACTGCGGTAGAAAAGGAGCAAAATGACTGGTCCAACATGGGTGAGACACTGCTGGACACCATCATTCAACCCAATAACGCAGTCGATCCCATCGCATTTGCCTACGGCCGACTCGTGAAGTCTTACCGTTCGGGAGACGCGGATGCCTTTAATGCGGCTGTAACTGAATTACAAATGGATATACAGCAAGACCCTGCTCTGCAGCGCGTATATCGAGTGTCGATCCTCCCCAATGTTGTCGTTGTCAATTTATTTAACTCCTTTATGCAGGCGGTAGCTGCGTTTGCGGGAAATACATCGGTATACGATGTCGTTGAGTTTGAAGCCACGTTCAATCACGTGGCTCCTTTTTACTACGGGCTAATGATATACGTGATCATTTTCGTGTGTGCGTTCATTTATATGCAATGGCCAAAACTTGGCACTTTCCTTATCACACTGACCCTCCTCACCTTTTGTTTACACACCTTCGGTCTGTTTTCGCGCATGTATATTCAGAACCGACCGCCCGTCACCAATTTGTATTCCTCAGCTGTATTTATTGGCTGGAGTGCGATGTTGTTGGGGATTGTGGTCGAGCGGGTATTTTTTAAAGTTATCGGCCAGTTTATCTCTGCGCTCATATTGATGGTGGGTGCCTGCATTGGATTCACCACCTTAATCATTGCCCACTTCCTGGCAGCCACTGGTGACACCTTAGAAATGATGCGTGCCGTGCTCGACTCCAATTTTTGGCTGAGTACGCACGTAATCACCATTACCCTTGGCTACGCTTCGATGTATCTGGCTGGCATCCTGGGAGCCGCCTACATTTTATTTGGTCTGCTCACGCGCAAAATTGATCCGAAAACATCACTGATGCTGAACCGGATAACTTACGGCATCATTTGCTTCTCGGTTCTATTCAGCTTTGTCGGCACCATGCTGGGCGGCATTTGGGCGGACCAAAGCTGGGGCCGGTTCTGGGGCTGGGACCCGAAAGAAAATGGTGCCCTCATCATTGTGCTCTGGTGTGCGCTCGTGCTGCATGCTCGCTGGGGAGGACTGGTCAAAACGCAGGGGCTGATGGTGCTGTGTGTCGCGGGCAACATTATCACCAGTTGGTCATGGTTTGGCACCAATATGCTGGGCATTGGCCTGCACGCCTATGGTTTTATGGACGCCGGTTTCATCTGGCTCATCACTTTTGTCGCCAGCCAACTGTTCATCATGGGCCTGGGTATGCTCCCCGCAGAATTCTGGCGAAGTTTTTCCGCTCCAGCAGCTGTTTCTGTGCGAGTGAACAAAGCGACAAAATCATAAGCCGTAAAGCCCTGCACAACATGTCAGGATTCTGCAATCAACAGACTGAACCAGAGGCTGGGTTAACCCAAATTTCTCACCAGAGTCGAAGCAGAATTGGCTCAGGTCTGGAAAATAGCAGTGCTAAACGCAGCCATGCGGATGCAGCTGGGTAGACACTCTGCAAAGGCGCATGGCAAGTTGCGTGCTGCTATTTTCGGTCATAGAAGATTATGCTCGATGAGTGGTGGTAGATTTGGGTTAAGGTTTGTTACGTAAAAGCGCGTAAAAGGATCGAGGAAACGTACGCAAGGTTGCTCTAAAGTAGACGATAGTTATCTGCGCGAATCACAAAATGCTTAGACACTATGGATGCAAATACGTTAAACACCCTGCTCGTTGAAGATCAGGTCCTCGACACTGAACTTATGACAAAATATTTGGCCAGGCTCGGCTGCAGCGTGGTCGCCGTAAGCACGGGTCGAGAGGCGATTGCTTTTATTGATTCGGGCAACATCGATCTGGTTGTATGCGATGTTCATTTAGCGGATAAAATGACTGGCTTTGAACTCCTGGAGCACACGCGCTTAACGCAAGATGAATATGATTTGCCCTTCATCTTGGTGACTGCGAGCAAAGTGGAAACGGCGATCCAGACACAACTTAAACACGGACGCGGCGTCAATATCTGCCAGAAATGGGACGGCGTGATTCAAAAAGTGCGGGATTACGTGCACGATTATAAACTCGATTTTGAGCCCGAACCTGCATTCGACAACCAGTGTTTCTCGTTCAAACGATTGAAAAAATTGAGCAGCTGGCGGCCTTGGTCTTGATGGGGTTTTGTTAAACCAAGCCAGCGGCTATCTTTTGTTGGATCCGTTCCTTCTAATAATTCGAGTTCGGGGCAGAGCCGGTAAAGCTGTTGCAAGGTTACTCAAACTTTTATTCATCATTAAGTCACGCCCCCCACCAGCACGCCTTCGGTCTCCATGTTTTTCCAACAGCGGCATAAAACAGTCCTCTTTCATGGCGCGAGCATTTCTCACATTTTTCCAGCTCTCCCTCTGATCTCAAAAACTCACAGAGCTGCCTCCATCCATCCCTCTGCGAATAAGTCGCTAATCGGTTGTTTAGTCACAATTTCCTGGAAATTCGAAATTCCTGTTAATGGACAAATGCGAGATTCGCCCGTTACTTCATCGCGTTTGCAAAAGTAAGTAATGTGCATATTCATCCTCATTCAGCCAGGACAAGATAATGGCGGAATGGGTTGTTACAAATATTTGCGTGTGGCTATCTTTTACCTGCTGCTGCAATAGCGGCTCACCGACAGCACCTTCGAGAATTTTGATATCCGTTACCTCCTGTGGTCGCAGATTTTGTAACCAGGTTAGATAAGCACTTTTAGCCTTACCATCGTCTGTTATTATATGATTGATTAACACTGCCAAGTTTTCCCATGTTCGCCCATACGTTCAATCGTATGGGCTTTGGAATACTCGCGCAGCATTGTGGGCCAAGGGTCTAGCCCGAATTTCCCACCACTCATCGAGCATAATCGTCCATGACCGACAATAGCAGCACGCAACTTGCCATGCGAATTTGCAGGGTGTTTACCCAACTGCATCCGCATGGCTGCGTTTACTTTAGTTTTTACAGCGGTCTTTAAATCTTGGAAACGTTTATATGCGCACCTTATTCGCCGGTCAACAGTTCGCGTGCGTGTTCGATAGCCGCCTTGGATGTGCGGTCGCCCAACATGCGAGCCAACTCCGTCTGCCGTGCCAATGTGTCGTTGTGTATGGGCTGAATACGCACAGCAGTGTCTTTTTTCGACTGCGATTTCGCCACTACATAGTGTTGCTGCCCCTGGGCCGCTACCTGTGGTAAATGCGTAACACACAGGACCTGATGGGCCCCGGCAAGATTGCGCAATTCACGCCCGACCTCGGCACCGATTTCACCCCCTACATTGGCATCAACCTCGTCAAATACCAACACCGGAGTGGCGTCGACTTCGGCCAGAACAGCTTTTAAGGCCAGCATCACCCGGGCGGTTTCACCGCTCGAGGCAATTTTATTCAGCGGCAGTAAGTCCTGTCCCGCATTGGCTGAAAACAAGAACTCGCAATGCGAATTGCCAAACTCCTTCAAATTCGCATCTGCACGAATGGCAATCTGCAACTCTGCCCGCTTAAATCCCAATTTGCTCAACAGCTTCCGGGCTTTTTTCGACAACTGTAAAGCTGCCTTCTGCCGCTGTTGTTTGAGCACGTTGCCTTGCTCAAAAAGCTGCTTTTCGATCGTTGCAGCTTTCGCATAAATGGCGCGTAAACTGCCCTCTATATCGGCTTGCATGTCGATGCGCGCCAGCAAACTGGCGCGCTTCGCCAACACCGACTCGACATCGGGACCATACTTGCGTTTTAATTCCAACCACTGGCCCATGCGCGTTTGTAGAGTTGCAGCGGTTTCTTCGTCAACATCCATACCACCGGCCAACTGCTCATATTCTGCGGCCACATCTTCCAGCTCAATGATCAAGCTGGTGAGCCGGTCATTTAACGTAGCGCCATCCTTATCCATCGTGGCCAATTGCTGGCTCCATCGCGTGAGGAGCGCCAATTGCTGAAGCACACCCGCATCCCCACTCAAGCCCTGCTGCATCTGCTCCGCAGCTGCGACAATATCACGCGCCTTATCCAATCGATTGAAATCATGCTCCAACACATCTACGCTCTCTTCACTCAAGGCCAACTGATCGATGGCATCGACCTGCGCTTGCATAAAGCTGATTTCATCGTTCGACAAGCGCTCACTGCCCTGCAGCGCTTCAGCTTGGCTGAGCAACTGCTGCCAACGATGAAAATCCTGCTGATAGCTTTTGAGCAACGTCTGATTGCGTGCAAACAAATCGAGCATTTCCAGCTGATAGCGCTCTTTAAACAGTTTTTGCGGTTCACCCGGACCATGAAAATCAATCCAGCTTTCGCCCAATTCCTGCAAAGCCGTTAACGTGGTTAAGGCACCATTGATATGCACCCGTCCTGACTTACACCGAAACACCGCACGCCGCAGCACGAGCGCACCCTCCTCACACGGCGGCAATCCCATATCCTTAAGCTGCGTATGCACAGCCGCATCCGCAGCAAAGTACAACACGGCCTCGACCTCACAGGCATCGGCTCCTTTGCGAATGATCATCTTGTCCACCCGATTACCGGCCAGGAGTGCCAAAGCACCGAGCAACACACTTTTACCGGCACCGGTTTCACCCGTAACCACAATGAATCCCGGATCGAATTCGAGTTCCACCGCATCCATCAATGCCAGATTTTTTATGCGAATATATTGGAGCATACTGGATCCTTTTATGCAACGCCAACGGCATTGGAAAGCAGGAAATGTAACGAAACCCTTACCGGCTGTGCAACCCTATCCACATGAATACGTCGAGAACCAAAAGGAGTGCAGGAATCGGCAGGAGCAGCCAACGCTGCCAGCCAGCAAACAGGCAGCTCAAGAAAACCAGTGCCATACAATGGGTGGATTCCGGTCCCACCCCGAACAGCAGCCACAGATCTGCGCGCAATTGGCCTCCATACAGCACCTCCATCGGCAATAAAACCACAAATAGCAAAACAAGTTGTTGTCGTCGCGTAATCGGTTGAGACGCGCTTGTAGAGAAGCACAGCACCCCCCAGATAAGCCCCCCTTGCAACAGCATAGCGTAGCCAATATACTGCGCATGCCACGATAATGGCGCAAATGCTTGCGCATAAAACAGCCACCCCACCCAGATTTGCTGCAGCCCCAGGTAAACCAGCAATATCTGCCGCAAGACAGGCTGTTGAATGCCGAGAACCAACCCAATACAGGCCAGTGGCACAACGAGCTGGATAACGATGGGGATGGTAGCCTGATACGCGCTCAAGAGATGGACGTACGTTTGCTGCGAGAACGCAATCAAATCGGTCAGCTCGTAGAAAAACAACCGTTCAAGCATTTAATATATACTGTTGCAGTCGGTTCCGTAGTTGCGCATCAAAAAATTCGCCTGTCATCGCCAAGCCATTTTCCCGCATATGCTCGACTTTGGACGTCGCCGGGATGGCGACCGTAACGCCTGGTTTAGATACGATCCATTTTAGAAAATATTCCGACCAACTCCGCACGCCTGCATCCCGCGCAAATCGCGGCAAGGGCCTCACTTTGAAACGGTCCATTAAACGCCCCCCATCCAATGGTCGATTGGCAATCACCGCAATGCCTCGCTCATGCGCGAGGTCGATTAAATATTCAGCTTGCGGGTGAGTGATATTGTAGGTCAATTGCACAAAGTCCAGCGGTTGCGTTTTGAGGATGTCGGCAACCTCGCGGTGACGCCGCCCGTGCGACGTTGTGATGCCCAGATAACGAATGCGCCCCTCCGCTTTGAAGCTCTGGAGCGTTTTCAAGTGACCTTGCACATTTCTGAGATTGTGGATTTGTTGCAGGTCGAATTGTTGAACGCCCCACAGATTTAACGATCGTTCATGCTGTTCGCGCCCTTCTTCGGTAGAAGACGTCCAAATTTTTGGCGCACAAAACACCTGGTCGGTTGTGCCCGTTGCCTGCAAACAGTGCCCAATTACGGCATCCGCCGATCCATACATCGGCGACGAATCGATCATCTGTCCACCCAGTTGAAAAAAGGCCTGCGTTACCTTACGACAATTTTCGCGAGCTGCAGCGAAAGTGCCCACATTAAACGTTATCCAGGTACCCATGCCCAAACAGGCAATCGATTCACCCGTCGTGGGAATTTTTTTCCTGAGCACCACCTTATTCGGTACCACCGCCCAGATGGGCGTTACGGCAGCGCAACCGCCTAACATGACAAGGCTGGTTTGTTTGAGAAATTGTCGGCGCGTTTGCATACCCGTTGTTAAAAAACGCATCTATGATTAGCGACACTATTTTAATTTGTACAAATTCAATAAACTATTCACCTCATCCAGGATATCTGAGCAAAACTTGAATAAAGAAACACTCGTGTCTGCAGCAAATCAATAATACTTGTCCAAAGTGTTAATCAGGAAAATGTGCGTGCGACAACATTCCTGTTCAAATCGAGTTAAGCCTGATCGGGGTGTGGCCAAACAGACATTCATTTTGGCCAGTTCAATGCCACCAAAGTGCCGTTGCTCACCAGCTATTCTTCACTGAAGCAAATACCCATGCGCCTAAGAAGACCCACCATCACTCCGATGAGCAATGGTGAAGGCATTTGAATCCGAATTGAATACGATAATCTCAAGGCAACGACCCAAACAATCCAAGCTCAGATGGTGTTAGACGAGCCATCCAGCATTTTAAACAACTGGTAAATTAAAAAAACACAACGTAATAAAATTATCCATACACCAGCAAAAGGGCAACAGCACATGGGCCGAATCTGCGGGCCCTCATCGAACCTTTTTCATAGCAGCGAGAACGAGCCAGATAGTACATAGATGCGAATTTAGCCCTTATTTTTTCTGAGCGATCTGCTTGCGCAAGCGGACGATCGCTTCGTCCAAATCGCGTATTTTATTTTTGGTTTCCTCAGTCATGACAGGTACCCTCTTCCTTCCGCCGCAGTAAGGCGCGTTGAGCTGTGCCTTACGGAAAGATTCGGTGAACCACTGCCGCTGTTGCTGTTTTTCCCGCAGTTCCTCTTGCAAGGATTCCTTTGATGTAAAATTGACCGTCAAATCCTGCAGTTTATCAGTAGACTGCAAGTGATAAAAAGCGCCAATAAACGCCAGGAGTAAGAGAATTTTTTTCATATTATAATTATCATTTTAGCACATTAGAATTTAAGTATACGCATACAAGATATTCACGAAAAAATCAATCATTCATAAAAGAAAATTAAGAATTTGGGTTTTCATCGGTTAAAACAGCACTTTACACACCCAATCGTTTACGACATCCTGCTGATTTATTTAATTTTTGCCACATTGGCGAAACAGCACGAATGCGACCTCCATGCCAAATCGCATTCGTAAATTCCCTGCTATTGAGGTCAGCCAACAACACAGGCAATGGCATTTGAAAAATCACCGACTCCTGTTGAATTACTCGCACCTGCGGGCTGCTACCCGTCATTGCGGGCAGCCATCGCTGCCGGTGCGGATGCGGTTTATTTCGGGTTGGCGCAACTGAATATGCGCGCCCGCTCAAGACGCAGCTTTCATCTGCACGACCTGCCGGAAATCATGGACATTTGCAAGGCGGGCAACGTGCGCGGCTATTTAACTCTGAATACACTCCTCTACGATCACGATTTGCAGCTGGCAAAAGAGTTGTTACAGCAGGCTGCCTGTTGTGGAGTCGATGCCGTTATTGCAGCCGATATGGCTGCCGTGACCATAGCGAGGGCATGCGGCCTGGAGGTCCACCTGTCGACCCAATTATCCATTTCCAATTACACGGCATTCAAGTTTTACAGCCAGTTTGCTGACCGCATCGTGCTCGCCCGGGAATTAAATCTGACCATGATCGAGGCGATCTGGAAACAAGCCCGCACCGCTGATCTGCGTGGCCCCAAGGGACGGCCGGTCGAAATAGAAGCCTTTGCGCATGGTGCCTTGTGCATCGCTCTTTCCGGCCGTTGTGGTATGTCCCTGTACACGGACAACGCATCCGCCAACCGCGGTGCCTGTATGCAGAACTGTCGCAAAGCCTATACAGTGACCGATCAGGAAACAGGCAAGCAACTGGTCCTCGACAATGCGTATATCATGTCACCCAACGATATTTGCACCCTTGAGTTTGTCGATCGACTGATAGACAGCGGGGTGCATACGCTTAAAATTGAGGGGCGTGGGCGCTCTCCCGAATATGTCGCCACGGTCGTTACCGTGTATCGCCGTGCCATCGACGCGATCCAAACCGGCACGTTTGCTGCACTCGATCTAAAGGACCTGAAGGCGCAGCTCAAAACCGTCTACAATCGAGGATTTTCGAGCGGCTACTATCTGGGCCGCCAACAGGGCTGGAGCGCATCCTACGGCTCACAAGCGACAGTGCAGAAGATTGAAGTGGGCAGAGTGACTCATTTTTACCGCAATATCCACGTCGCTGAATGCGCGCTTACGGCAGGCAAGATTGAATCCGGTGACAATTATACGATTATAGGCCAAACATCGGGCGTCGTCACCGGCACCTTTGCTGGAATGCGCAAAGACGAACAACCGGTGGCCTCGGTGTGCAAGGGCGATCGGTTTTCATTCAAGGTCGACCAGACGGTACGCGTGCATGATAAACTCTATCTCCTCCAACCCGTTCATGGCGCACATTCGACATAATCCCAGCCGGTGCATTGGCTGCATGTATTGCGTGACGGTTGCCCCCAACTATTGGACAACCGATGCGGCTGGGCTCGCTCGACTGCAAAGCGTGGCCAGAACCCAGGGTACATTCGAATACACCGCCGCATTCGCGGAAGACTTACCCGCTCTCCAAGATGCTGCCCGCAGCTGCCCAACCGCCATTATTAAGATCGAATGGAGTGCCCCCTGAACAAAAAAGCCCGCAACCATAAGGTAACGGGCTTTTTGCGTGTCCTGAGTAACGCCACAAAAAGTGGCGTCCCCACGGGGATTCGAACCCCGGTTGCCGGGATGAAAACCCGGTGTCCTAGACCTGACTAGACGATAGGGACACAAACGAAAGTTAGGGAAATTACGATTTGATGCAGGAGGCGCAAGCGTTTTTTTGCAAAAAATGCATTTTACATGAATTTGCCAGCTTGCATATTGATTTTCAACACGGCATGCAACGCGCTGCGGCCCTGTAAGCAACTATAACCACACATGACCCACGCTACCCACAGAACTCGGCGAGATACAGTTAAAACCCCGCTGATTGTGGCTCACCGGGGCGCCTCGCACGATGCGCCGGAAAACACCTTGGCTGCCTTCGAGATGGCCTGGCAGCAGCAGGCAGATGCGATTGAGGGTGATTTTCGCCTGACCCAAGATGGCAGAATCGTCTGCATGCACGATGCAACCACGCAACGCGTGGGCAACATCCCCCTGACAGTGGCCGAGAGCTCTCTGGCAGAGCTGCAAACAGTCGATATTGGCTCGTGGAAGCACCCGCGGTTTGCAGGGGAGCGCATTGCTACACTAGAGGACGTATGGGCAACGGTTCCCAGCGGCAAGCACCTCTACATCGAAATCAAAACCGGTAATGAAATCATCCCGGCGCTGTTGCAAGCGTTTCAATCGACCTCCCTTAGCAGCGAACAAATCATCGTGATCGCTTTCGACGCGGAGGTCATTCGCGCGGTTAAACGCAACCGTCCCGACATCCGGGCACACTTGCTGGTGCACTTCAAACGCGACCATTGCAAACACTGGCACCCTGCCCCGGCAGCGGTCCTGCAGGAGCTAAAGCGTATCGCTGCCGACGGCCTCAGCACCCACTGCGACCGGTTTATCGACCACACCTTCGTCGCTACACTCAAGCACCACGGCTGGCAATACCACACCTGGACCGTAGACACTGTGCCACTGGCGCACCATTTTACCAATATTGGCGCAGACTCCATCACCTCCAATCGCCCTGGCTGGCTAAAAGCATGCTTGAATAGTCAGCCAACCGAGTGAGCATAACCCGTTAGACAACCACCTTCACTTCACACTTGGTATTTATAATTTTTTACTTCTTACTTTTATCCACATGCTCCACATCGGCACCGCATCCATTAACACCACGCCCAAAGACTGGGAGGGCAACACGCGCAGCATTCTTGAGATCATTGACGCTGCCAAGCAGCAGTCTATCCGTTTATTGTGCCTGCCCGAGTTGGCTATCTCGGGGTATGGGTGCGAGGATGACTTTCACGCGCCTTACGTGCATGCGACGGCCCTGGAAATGTTGTTGCACAAAATTGTGCCCGCAACGCAAGACATCGCAGTGGCTGTGGGACTGCCGCTCTTTTTCAAGGGTGCCGTGTTTAACACCATCGCATTTGTCGTCAACGGCACCCTCGCAGGTTTGGCTGCCAAGAAACATCTGGCCGGGGACGGCATTCATTACGAACCCCGTTTTTTTAAGCCATGGCCCGTCGATACCGTATCGACTTATCGTGTGCGGCTCGCAGATTCTGTATCCCTCGAAGTGCCCTTAGGAGACCTGTTGTTTGAACTGGATGGTGTGCAGATTGGCTTTGAGATATGCGAAGACGCCTGGGTCGCGGCTCGTCCTGGAATCGGCCTCGCCCAAAGGGGGGTACATGTGATCCTCAACCCTTCTGCTTCGCACTTTAGTTTTTTAAAAACACACACCCGCGAACGCTTTGTGGTCGAGGGATCACGCTCATTTAATTGCGCCTATGTCTACGCCAATTTATTGGGCAATGAAGCAGGCCGCGCCATCTACGATGGCGAGTGTATGATTGCCCACGGCGGAGAGTTGCTCAGCCGGGGTCCACGCTTTTCATTTCGCCCCTGGGTGCTCACTTCCGCCTGTGCCGATGTGCAAAACACCCAGGTGAAACGCAGTCGGATCGCCAGCTATACACCTGCACTGGACAACAACCGGACGATTCGCGTGGCCTTTTCCCCGAAAGTGCAAATCGGCAACAACGACCCGTTGCCCGAACCGATGACCCACGCAACACAAGCATTTGCAACCAGCGCTAATTTAAAAGCAGAAGAGTTTGCCCGCGCCGTAGCATTGGGGCTTTACGACTACAAGCGCAAAGCGGCAGCAAAGGGCTTTGCCATTTCACTGAGTGGCGGTGCTGATTCAGCGGCGTGCGCAGCACTGGTCTACTTGATGGCCAAGTTTGCTATCGCCGATAACCCTCAGGGCTTTGCGCGCAGCACGGGGTTGGATACGCAGCGTCCATTACGAGAAATCGTCAGTCAATTACTGACTTGCGTATACCAAAAAACGGTCAACAGTTCCACGACGACCGAAACGGCAGCCCGAACCCTGGCAACCGAGATCGGCGCTCGTTTTCACGTATTCGATGTCCAACCCCTGGTGGATAACTACGAAAAATTACTCACCGATTATCTCGGCCGGGATTTGACCTGGGAAGCCGACGACATCGCGCGGCAAAATATCCAGGCACGTTGCCGCGCACCCAGCATTTGGACGATCGCCAATGTGGAAGGCTACTTACTAATTACCACCAGTAACCGCAGTGAAGCTGCGGTCGGGTATTGCACGATGGATGGCGACACCGCCGGCAGCATTGCGCCATTGGGCGGGATCGACAAAGACTTCTTGCTGAAATGGCTGCATTGGGCAGAGACCGAGCACCTGCCTTCCCTGCGCACGATCAACGTGCAAAAACCAACTGCTGAACTGCGCCCCCAAACATCCAGGCAAACCGATGAAGCGGATTTAATGCCCTACGGTTTGCTCAACTACATTCAAAAGGCTGCGGTGATTGACAAACAAAGCCCGCTGGAAATTTATCAACGCATTCGGCAGCATGCCCGCTCGTATCCAGAATTCCAATACGAAGACCAGCAATTGTATATCTATATCGAACGCTATTTTACCCTGTGGAGTCGCAACCAGTGGAAACGTGAGCGCTATGCCCCCAGCTTCCATGTTGACGACGAAAACCTGGACCCGCGCACCTGGTGCCGTTTCCCCATTCTTTCGGGCTGCTATAAGTATGAGCTCAAGCAGCTCAAGGAGACATTGGGGTTACTCGATAAGTATTGATGGTTCAGGAATCCAAGGATGCGTTCAATCAATAATCAAGGAGCCACACACAGGAAAATGGATCCCCTACGTCAACCAACCCTCAACCCCCCAAGTGTAGAAAAGCAAATAGGGCGAACGTGTTGGATTGCTTACCTGAACGGTGGCAGCATCGCGGGGTTTGCACTGTTTTGCATGTTTCTGTCACTGCTACTGGGCCCTGATTGGCTGGGAGTGTGCGTATGCCTATGCCTCACAGCTTCCGGTATCATGGAGGTTCAAGGCGGGCGCTTGCTCAGAGCGGGCCACCCAAATAGCCGCCGTTTACTGAAAGGCAGCCAGTTGGTGTGCTTTTTTACACTGGCGGGCTACTGCATTTACCAAATTCGCTACCACGACATTGTCGCGAGCTTGAACGCTGTCAGTCCAGAATTTCTCGACCTTCTGGCTGAGCTGTATCAACTGCCCCGTGACGCACTCATCACCTTCTTCACGAAAGTATTGAAATTCGCGTATGCAATCGTCGTCCTCGTCTCTTGCTGCTACCAGGGCGGATTATGGCTCTACTATGATTTAAAGTGTAAAAAAATCTTTGCCCACGCAGATCAATCCCAAATGGCCCAGGGATAACGCTTATCCTCCGCAATTCGCGCCCAAAACAAGCGGCCTGAATCGCGCCAGGCGTCGAGCACAATGTGGTCGCCAAAGGGCGTTCCGGGCACGCCCACCGCAATGGCATAATGGGCGCGCATACGGCTTTCGGGATGTGCAGCGAGGCCAATTACATGGAAGTAGCGCATATCATGCGTCGCTAATTCTGCCCGCATATCATGCGCAAAGTGGTGACACAGGCCGCGTTCCTTCACACCCATGTTCACCAAAGAATTGTGTAACAACGGTAAGCCATTCACACGATAACGCTGCGCTAAGAACTTTGCATGGACAACGGCTTTGGCCGCAATGCGCTCAGCTTCCTGCGCAACAGCATCCGTCACCTGGGTGCCAGGCAGCCGCAACAACTCATTTTTCAGCGCGGCGATCCGTTGGTCCGTCGCAGCCAAGGAGCCAGGCTGTTGAGAAGGCTTTGTCGTGGCACAGCCGCTTAGCAACAGCGCAAACCAGACGCTTGCAAACCAGGTTACAAACGCATATGATGAACAGACATTGCGCCAACAGTTACATGTGAACTTTCGGAGCATAACCATTGATGAATCGTATGACGCCTCTGTTCCGGGAGGAAGAATATCGAGCTGGGTTGTAAGCAACACAAATAATACTGACCATTGTCTCAGCTAAAAAATTTCGCAAGTCATTTATATGACCTTGAAGAACGGGCGGGCGTCGGCGAGTTGCTCGCCTGAACAGGCTTTTTCCGAGGAAGACGCGTTCGAGTTCGGGCTCGGAGGAGGCGACTAGCCCGGTTCCCCTTGCTGATTACACGGAAAAGCTCGCCAGACTAGCCCGAATTTCACCACTCAGGTTCTCCACTTACACGCCACCACAGACTAAATAACTTTGACATTTCGCGAAATAGCGTAATTCTGTTGTGATATGTCTTCCTCTACATCATTTTCACTTTCGGTGCCGCTGGAGCATGTCTTTAAGGCCTTGGGGCATCGTGTGCGTTTGCAGATTGTGCGTGAGTTGATTGCGGGCGATCGCTGTGTCTGTGAACTGGTCGAGCTGTCGGGTCTTGGCTGGTCGTCGGTTTCGCGGCATTTGTCCGTGCTCCGTAACGCGGGGGTGCTTGGTGAGGAGAAACGGGGTGCAAAGGTTTTTTATCACCTGCGGATGCAGAACGTAGCCAACTTCATCCGCTACATGGAAGATCCGGAGTTTCGTCAACGGGCCGATGCCTTTGTAGCCTCATTACGCTGATTTTTTTGATGACTGCACACTATCCAATTATTTTACAGATACTTCTGCTTTTGATTTTGGCCGCGACCGATCTGCGAGCCGGGGACTCTGAAATACCGGTCCTTGATCTCAGGGCCTGCATGGAGCAGTTGGCAGCGCAGAACTATGAGCTGCGGGCACGATACCTGGATGTGGGGGCACAAGCTTCGAGTGCTAAACGAGCCGCGCGGGAACGATGGCCGCAGCTATCGGTCACCAGCACGGTGCAGCAGCACAGCGAGTGGCAACGGATAGAGCAGCCTTCGCCGGAAGCGTCTGCAATGAGCTATTCACGCACCCTGGGCCTTGCCGGGTTGGAACTGGCTTTGCCGCTCTACACGGGCGGCCGTCTGAAGGCGAGCCAGCGCATTGAGGAGCACCTGGTAGAGGCCGCCATGGCAGGTGCAGCAGACTTTCGCGACCGCAGCTTGCTCGAACTAATTGAGGGCTACCACCAGCTGCAAGCGCTCGATTATCTCATTCAGTCAATCGAGGCCTCGGTCGAGGCGTTGGAATCACAGCTCAGGCAAATCGAAGTCATGGTGCGCCAGCAGAAGGCGGCCGATGTGCACCGTATGCGGGTGCAGGTCCGGCTCTCCACTTTGGAGCAAGAACGTATACGAATAATGGATACACAGATCCAGGTTCGCGAGTCACTTAATTTTCTCATGGGCCTGCCCGCTGGTTCGGAATGGTGGATCACCCCCCTACCTGAAGCATCCGGTTTACAAGCTTCGGCTGACCATTCGCAGCCGGAAGCCTTGTCGGTTGTGCGCGACGATGAAGTAGCCGCCCGTTTACGGCGGGAAGCGACGGAAGCTGCTGTGGATGTCGCCCGCTCCTATTGGCAGCCCAATCTGCAGCTGGTTGGCGCCTGGTTTGGACGCAGTGGCTTTAGCGAGATGAAGCGCTACGAAGATAGCTTTATCGGCATCAACTTAAGCTGGGATTTATGGGACGGCGGTGCGCGCTGCTACCGGGTGGCGGAGGCCCTTCAATCCCGCGAAGCGGCCCGTCTCCGGGAGGCTGGCGTGCGGGCTCGTCGCCGGGCTGAATGGGAGCGTGCGCTCAGCGCACGGCGATCGGCCAGCGAACGCCTGCAAATATCGCTCTCACACCGGACCGTCGCACTGGAGACCCTGCGGATCGAGCAGCGCAAGTATGCGGAAGGACAAGGCACCATCACCGAAGTGCTTGAAGCCGAAGCCGCTGCCCTCGAAACCAAGTCGCTAATTGCTACTGCGCGGGCGGATTTCTTTGTTTCCCTGGCCCACTACGATTTTGCCGCCGGTAGCTTTTTCCAAGCTGGGGCTCGTCATCCCTCACTGCGTGCGGCACTCCGGAGCGACGCCTCGACTCCTTTCCTTATCGAACAACCATGAAATCCATTTCATTACTTCACCCTGCCGCTTGGACAGGCCTGCTGGCTTGCAGCCTTTTTTTGAGCGCCTGCGCGCCGAAGCAGGAAGCGGTGCCGCGCAAGAAACCCATGCCTGCCGTGCGCACGATCGCGCTGGCACCCCAGGTTTTTGAGCACAGCTTGCAGTTGACGGGTTCGGTCGAAGCGGCCACCACCGCGACTCTATCCTCGCCAGCCGAGGGGCCGGTAGTGCAGCTCTCGGTGCGCGAGGGCGATACTGTAGAGTCGGGGCAGATCCTGCTGCGGATTGGACGCAGCAGTGGCGCGGATGCCGAGCTGGCAGCCGCTGAGGAGGTGTGGGAGACCCAGAAAAAAGCATTTGAGCGCATCAGCCGCCTGGTGGAGGAGCGGGCGGTAGCAGCCGAGCAATTGGATATAGCGCGGGCAGCGCTGGAGCAGAGCAGCTCGCAGCTCTCGCATGCGCGGCAGGCGGCCCGTGATTTTAACATCGAAGCCCCTTGGGCTGGCATCATTTCGCAGCTCCATGTTGCTGAGGGGCGCTACATGGCTCCTCGCA
>Ga0102943_1000409_pt1 | contig 29024 bp, 24 predicted proteins | sample SalPonC_black_MG_FD_78174 | JGI IMG/M metagenome (GOLD analysis project Ga0102943, IMG submission 78174) | Salt pond soil microbial communities from South San Francisco under conditions of wetland restoration - Salt Pond MetaG... | ecosystem: Environmental > Aquatic > Marine > Intertidal zone >...
AAGCTGCTTATCCCTAAATTAATTAACCATCCCAATCCGGTTGAGCAACTGGGTATTTATGGAGCTAATTTTAAACTCTCCATATTAATGGTATTATTTATCCAGATGTATCGTTATGCTGCTGAACCATTCTTTTTTAAAAGCGCTGAAAATCTAAATGCCAAAAAATTATATGGTAAAATCATGACCTACTTTATTATTTTTGGGTTATTAATATTTTTGGGTGTTAATTTTTATCTTGATATTCTAAAACATTTTATCAATAAAGAATTCTGGGAAGGGTTAAAAGTTGTTCCCATTTTGCTATTTGCGAAACTTTTATTCGGAATCCTCTTTAATTTGTCTATATGGTACAAGGTGACAGATCGCACTAAATTTGGAGTTTTAATTGCCGGTACAGGCGCAATTATTACTATCATTGCCAATATTGTTTTAATACCCCGTATTGGTTACTATGGTTCGGCATTAGCAAGTTTAGCCAGTTATATCGTAATGTTAATAATTTCCTATTATCTTAGTCGCAAATTTTATCCTATTAGCTATGAATTTAAAAAAATCGGTTTATATGTCTTGATAGCTTTAGGGTTATATATTATTAGCCGGTTAGATATTTATTATAACCAAACGATTTATTACATAACTGTTTCTGTTTTTATTATAGCTTTTACAGGATTTGCATTTTTAAAAGAAAAAAAATCATTTTATTATGAAAATTAATATTGTTAATCAATCTGACAATCCGTTACCGGGATACAGTACCGATCATTCAGCAGGTATGGATTTACGTGCTCATTTAAATGAACCTGTTACGCTAAGTCCATTAGAAAGAAAATTAATACCTACCGGTTTATTTATTGAATTACCTGTTGGTTATGAAGCACAAATAAGGCCCCGTAGCGGTTTAGCTTTGAAAAAAGGTTTGACTATATTAAACAGTCCGGGAACCATTGATGCAGATTATCGAGGTGAAATTGGTGTTATTTTAATTAATTTATCCAACGATAAAGTGACCATTGAAAGTGGTGAACGAATATGTCAAATGGTTATTGCAAAACATGAACAAGCCGAATTAAACAGCGTAGAATTACTTAATGAAACTCTGCGTGGATCAGGTGGTTTTGGTAGTACCGGAATAAAATAATATTAAACAGTTCTTAAGAAATGTTAATTGTACAATTTGTAAACTTCATCAACGTTTTGGTGTTAGATTTACATTACTAATTTTTATTAAACATACTATTCATGAAAAATAAATTTTTATTCATTTATTTTATTTCCATTTTATTAGTCATCTCAGCGTGTTCGGTTCAAAATACGAAACAATCACCGTCTGATATAAAGCAGATTGCAAAAGAGTTGGACGATAATGAAGAGTTGGAATATTATTATATTTTTATAGAAGCTAACCGAAAAAAACTCTTAGGAGATTTAAATGCTGCTTTGGCGCTATTTTATCAATGTATTGAAATTAATCCTCAAAGTGCAGCAGCAATGTCTGAAATCTCTCAAATTAATGAAATTATTGATAACAAAGAAGTTGCTATTAAATATGCCCAAAAAGCCGCTGAATTAGAATCTGACAATAAATGGTTTCAATTAAAGTTAGCCAGGTTATATATTAACGATCAGCAATATGAAAATGCCATTGAAGTTTATAACAAATTATATAAAACGGATAAAAAGGATTTGGAAATTCCTTATAATCTTGCCGCATTATACCGTCAAACCAACCAATTAGCGAAAGCTATTGAGTTATATGATGAAATTGAGAAGCAAACAGGCATTAATGAAACCATTTCTTTAACCAAGCAACGATTATATATACAAATGGGCCAAAAAAACAAAGCCTATGAAGAAATAAAACAATTGATTGATCATTATCCTAATAAACCGCAATATTATGGAATTTTAGCCGAGATGTATACCAACGATAATTTATTTACCAAAGCTGAAGAGAATTATCAGAAACTTTTTGCTATAGATAGCACCAATGGCTTAGGACAAATTTCCATTATCGATCTCTATCGCAAAAAAATGGATTACGATAAGGTTTTTAATTACCTGGAAAAAGTTATTTATAATGAGGAAATTGATTTTCAATCTAAAGCAATGGTTTTTCTTTCTATGTTAAATAGTCCTAAAGAGCTGAATATTTATTTTCAACAAATTAAAGAACATTTACTTTTATTCAAAGAGGAATATAATGACAGAAAGGAAGCTCATACCTTGTATGCAGATTACTTTATTCGTATGAATAAATTAGATGAAGGAGCCGGTGAATTAGAAAGTATTGTCGCAAAATTTTCTGTTAATCCGGCCGTTTGGGAGCAATTATTATCCATTTACAGTTATCAGAGTCAGTTTGACAAATTATATACTGTTTCATGTACTGCTATAGATAGTTTTCCACAACACGCTTTATTTTATCTTTTTAAAGGTATTTCAGCCATCCAAACAGAAAAGCCCTCAGAGGCACCTGCTGTTTTAAAAAATGGCTTAAAACATATAGAAAACAACCCGGATTTAGAATATGATTTTTATACTTATTTAGGTGAAGCTTATAATGAATTACAAGATTATGAAAAATCAGACTATTATTTTGATTTAGTTATTAAAAAAGATACAACAGATTTATATGTACTTAATAACTATGCCTATTATCTTTCTTTACGTGAAGAAAAGCTTGAATACGCCAAAGAGCTAAGTAAAAAAACAATACAAGCAGAACCCGATAATACCACCTATTTAGATACTTATGCATGGATATTATTTAAACAGGAGAATTATAAAGATGCTCTTTATTATATTAAAAAGGCTTACAACGCAGGCGGATTTGAAAATCCCGAAATTGTAGAACATTATGGTGATATCCTCTTTTTCAATGGATTTAAGGATAAAGCAAAAAAAATGTGGGAATTAGCAAAAAATCTCGGAAAATCAAGCGATCAGTTACAATTAAAAATTGATAATGGAATAGTTAAATAATGATTTCTGCCCAAAAATTTTTATGTTTTTTATTGATTATATTTTTAGTGATACAGACAGCTTGTACTATCACAAAAAAAACATCAGATATTTCGAAAGATACTGCTATTACACCACAGGCTATTGATAAAAAGCTAATAAATAATAGCATTACTGCAAAAGGAATTATCATTACCGGAGCGAAAATTAAAATACAAAGCAACGACCAAACTCATCGTTTACGTGCTAATCTAAAAGTAAAACCTGATAGTGCTATACTTCTCTCGCTTTCTAACCCGTTAGGTATTGAAATTGTACGGGCTTTAATTACTCCGGACAGCATCAAATTTATTGATAGAATTAACCGGAATTATCTGCAGGGAACTTATGCTGTTATTGCCTCAATGTATCATATACCTACAGACTTTACTCTTTTACAGGATGCCCTAACCGATGTGCATTCGATGTATTTTCAATCTATGCATTATCCCCAAAAGAAATATAAAAGTAATCAGGGAATTTATAGTTTTCAGAAAGAAAATAATGAGATAACATTTCATTATCAAATAGATAATAACCAATTTTTTATTCAGCAGGTTGCTATAGATTTCCATAATTTTCCAACAAAAATTTCTGTTGCTTATTCAAATTATACTAAATTTGATGATGTTTATTTACCTTTAGATATTAAAGCAACGATTTATGAAACAGTAGATGAAACCATACAGGTAGATATTCTTTACACAAATTTAAGGTTTGAACCTGTAGAAATTAATTTAAGCGTACCATCAACTTATCAAAAAATTTATCCTTAATGGATTTAAGAGTAAAGCATATGAAATATATCCTGCTTATTTATTTTTTTACTTTTTCGTTATTTTCATTCAGTCAAACCCGTGAGGAGTTGGAAGCAAGGAAGCAGAAAACTGAAAAGGAAATTCAACTGGCTAATGAGTTGTTACAACAGACTCAAAAAAACAAATCTGCAGGTTTAAATAAACTCTTAATTTTAAAGAAACGTATTAGCTTAAGAGAACAATTAATTACTGATATTACCAATCAGATTAATCATATTGAACAATCAATTAAAGATAAAAACCAACGAATTAATCAGTTAGAATCAGACCTGAATAAACTCAAAAAGGAATATGCAAAAATGATCTATTTTGCCTACAAAAATAGAAATAATTATGATCGCTTAATGTTTATTCTGGCATCAGAAGATTTTAACCAGGCCTACCGGAGAATTAAATATTTTGAACAGTATGCAACCTATAGAAGAAAACAAGCTTCACTCATTTTCGCCACACAAAAAACATTGGAATACGAAATTGAATCATTAAAAGACCGAAAGAATGAAAAGCTGGAATTATTATCTCAAAAAGAACAGGAGAAGAACTATTTAAGTAATGAAAGGAGTCGCGAAAGCAGAGAAATAGCACAATTAAAAACAAAGGAAAGACAACTCAGAAAGGAGCTGCAAACGAAAGAAAAAATACGCAAGGATCTAGAAAATAAAATCAAAGAAATCATTGCACGGGAAGCTGCCAAACGAAAATTAACTGCATTAACAGCCTCTGAAGAGGCTATATCCGAAGGGTTCAAAAACTCTATAGGGAAACTGTCATGGCCCATAGATAACGGTATAATCATACGCCCTTATGGTGAAATTAATCATCCTGTTTTACCCGGAATAAAAATTAATAATGAAGGGGTAGATATTAGCACGAAAAAAGATTCAAAAGTTAAATCTGTATATGAAGGCGAAGTTACCCAGGTTTTTGCCGTTCCGGGAAGTAATATGGCCGTTATTATAAGGCATGGACATTTTTTAACGCTTTATTCCAATTTAGTTAATGTTCGTGTTTCTAAAGGCGATATTATACCCAAGGGTTATCATATTGGCGATGTTTATTTTAATGAAGAGGACGAAGAGAGCTCTATTTTACACTTACGGATATACGAAGAAACGAAAGTATTAAATCCGGAAAAATGGTTATCGAATCAATAAATTAATGATTTTTAGTAAAGTTTATTTATAAAAACGAAACATATTATAGATAAATAAGTATACAAAAAAAATTGAATCATCTATTAACCCAATTTGATGTGCTAACAACAAATGTAAAAATGGAAAAAAGCATTTCTATTCAATCCAAGATTGAAAACATTAATATCATTGAAAAGCTGATTGATGAAGTTTCGGAAGAGGCCAAAATCAATTCAGAAATTTACGGGAAAATGCTTATTGCTACAGTTGAAGCAGTAAATAATTCAATAGTTCACGGTAATAAAGAGGATGAGACCAAAAAAGTTACCGTTACGTTTACTATTAATGATGATAAAATATCTATTTATATTCAGGACGAAGGCCCCGGATTCAATTTCCAGCGAGTTCCCGATCCAACGATTCCCGAAAATATTGAAAATATACACGGAAGAGGTGTTTATTTAATGCGTCATCTTGCCGACAATGTATTTTTTCATGATGATGGTAAAAAAGTGGAGATACAGTTTGATCTTACCTAAAAATGAATATTCAGTTTTTCAATGAAGATATTAACTTCAACCTTCGTAATCAACAATTAATTACCCATTGGATTATTGATTCTATTAAACAAGAAAAAAGTATCCCCGGAGAAATAAATTTTATTTTTACTTCAGACAACTATCTTTTAACGATTAATAAACAATACCTTTCGCACCATTATCTTACCGACATAATTACGTTTAATTACTGTGTTGACACCCTGGTTAACGGGGATATTTTTATAAGTATAGACACTGTTAAAAATAATTCCTTACGTTTTGACGTTAATTTTGAGGAGGAGCTTCATCGGGTAATGATACATGGCATTTTACATTTACTTGGATATAATGACCACTCAGAGGAAGAAAAAGAACAAATGCGCAAAAAAGAAAATGAATATTTAGATAGATTGAAAAAACTTTTCTAATTTTCCAAAAAATTTAAGATTCGTACTATGTTGCCAGCTTATGATGTAATAGTTGTCGGAGGAGGGCATGCAGGTTGTGAAGCAGCAGCTGCAGCAGCCAATATGAGTGCCAAAACTCTTTTGATTACCATGGACATGACAAAATTTGCACAGATGTCATGTAATCCAGCCATGGGAGGAATAGCAAAAGGGCAAATTGTTCGGGAGATTGATGCATTAGGAGGATATTCAGCTATTGTTACAGACAAAAGCATGATTCAATTTCGTATGTTAAATCGATCGAAAGGACCTGCCATGTGGAGTCCCCGTGCTCAATGCGACCGAATGTTATTTACTATGGAGTGGAGAAAAGTACTGGAGAATATTGAACTTTTAGATTTATGGCAGGATTTGGTAACAGAACTTATTATATCCAAAGGAATAGTAACTGGTGTTAAAACAAAATTCGGAGTACAGTTTCATGCAAAAACAGTTATACTTACCAACGGAACATTTTTGAACGGATTAATGTATGTAGGACAAAAAACTGTTGAGGGAGGACGTGCAGGAGAGGGTCCGTCTAAAGGAATTTCTGAACAGCTTAAAGAATATAATTTTGAAGTGGGAAGAATGAAGACCGGTACCCCTGCACGGTTAGATGGAAGAACGATAGATTTTTCCAAACTGCAGGAACAACAAGGCGATGACGGAGGTGGACAATTTTCTTTTCTGGTGCATAATAAAAAGGCACAAAATTACCGGAGCTGTTATATTACTTACACCCACCCTGATGTTCACAGCACGCTTAAAACAGGATTCGAAGATTCTCCTCTTTACAATGGTACCATTGGAGGAGTTGGGCCCAGGTATTGTCCCAGTATTGAAGATAAAATAGTAACTTTTGCAGATAAAGATAAACATCAACTTTTTTTAGAACCCGAAGGACATGATACGAATGAATATTATGTCAATGGATTTTCTTCATCGCTGCCCTTAAATGTTCAGCTAAAAGCTTTGAAAAAAATTCCGGGGTTAGAACAAGTGAAAATATACAGGCCCGGATATGCTATTGAATATGATTATTATCCACCCACGCAGGTATATCATACCTTAGAAACAAAAAAAATAGAAAATCTTTACTTTGCCGGCCAGATAAATGGCACAACAGGATATGAAGAGGCCGCAGCACAAGGAATGATGGCCGGCATTAATGCCGTGTTAAAAATACGGAAGCAGCCCGAATTTATTTTAAACCGCGATCAGGCATATATTGGAGTTTTAATTGATGATTTAGTAACTAAAGGTGTTGATGAGCCTTACCGGATGTTTACTTCACGTGCTGAATATCGCATTTTATTACGCCAGGATAACGCCGATATTCGCCTGACAGAATTAGGTCATCGATTAGGGTTGGTTTCGGAAGAACGTTTTGCCCTGTTGAATGAAAAATTAAAACACAGAGACCGGTTAATTCATTTTATTAAAAACTACAGCGTTTCACCAGAAGAAATAAACCCGTATTTACAACGGATTAAAAGCTCCCCAATAAAGCAAAAAAGAAAACTGGTTGATGTAATTTTGCGCCCCGAGATATCTATTAATCAATTAAAGAATATAGTAAGCGATTTACAAGATAAAATACAACAAATTCCCGGACGGGAAGAAGAAATTATTGAATCGGCAGAGGTGTTAGTTAAGTATTCAGGGTATATTGAACGCGAACAACAAATGGCTGATAAATTGAAGCGATTGGAGCACATCAAAATACCTCCTACGTTCGACTACGATAAAATATCGTCGCTCTCTACCGAAGCCCGGCAAAAGTTAAATAAAATTCGCCCGGGGAACATAGGACAGGCTGCCCGAATAAGCGGTGTTTCTCCATCAGATGTAAGTGTGCTTTTGGTGTATATGGGGCGCTAATGTTCCACGTGAAACATTTGTTTTTGACGGAAGGTTTGTCTTTGTTCCACGTGGAACAAAAATTTAAATTATGGCACGTTCATTTGTAATTTCCGGCAAGGTGGCAGACTTGAAAAAGCGTAAATTTTATAATGCCGAAATACATGTTTCTAATGGTGTTATCGAAGAAGTTCGGTCATCAGATACCGATTACACGCAATATATTTTGCCCGGATTTATCGATTCGCATGTTCATATTGAAAGTTCCATGTTAATACCGTCTAACTTTGCACGGGTAGCCGTTAAGCACGGAACGGTGGCAACAGTTTCTGATCCCCATGAAATTGCCAATGTAATGGGAGTGGAGGGCATTGATTTTATGGTTCAGAACAGCAAAAAAGTGCCGTTTAAATTTTGTTTTGGTGCACCCTCTTGTGTTCCGGCAACTCCTTTCGAAACATCCGGAGCCGTAATTAATGCAGATAAAATTAAAACCCTTTTGGAGAACGATGATATCTGTTATTTAGCCGAAATGATGAATTTTCCGGGGGTTATCCACGATGATAAAGAGGTGTTGAAAAAAATACAGTATGCACAGCTGGCAGGTAAGCCTGTTGACGGTCATGCCCCGGGTTTAAAAGGGGAAGGATTGAAAAAATATGCCGCCCAAAACATTTCAACTGATCATGAATGTGCTTCAATCAAAGAGGCGGAAGAAAAAATAAAACAAGGCATAAAAATTCAAATAAGAGAAGGAAGTGCTGCCAAAAACTTTGACCATTTGTTTCCGCTCATTCTTTCTCATCCCAATCAAGTAATGTTTTGTACAGACGATTGTCATCCGGATGATTTAATCAAAGGGCATATTAATAAAATGGCGTCAAGAGCCATTGCAAAAGGGGCAGATTTATTTGATGTTCTCCATGCCTCCATTGTTCATCCGGTAGAACATTACGGACTGAATGTTGGGCTGCTGCAACCCGGCGACCCTGCTGATTTTATCCTTACTTCCGATTTAGAGCACTTTGATGTAGAAAAAACAGTTATCAACGGAGAAACTGTTTTTGAGAACGGCATATCTTTGATTCCTTTTATTGATGAACAACCGGTGAATAATTTTCATGCATCAAAAATAAATAACACCGATATTGCTGTGCCCGCAAAAGGTTCAAAAATAAATATTATTATTGCTAAAGACGGCGATTTGGTAACTGAAAAAAAGCAGGCAGAAGCTAAAATTGAACAAAACGAGGTTGTGTCTGATATCGATCGTGATATTTTAAAAATCGTGGTAGTGAACCGCTATACCTCTTCGAAACCTGTGGTGGGGTTTGTTCAAAATTTTAATCTTAAAAAAGGAGCAATAGCCGGAAGTATTGCTCACGACAGCCATAATATTATTGCCATAGGCACCAATGATAACGACCTGGTTCAGGTTATCAATGCTATTATAGAATCAAAAGGAGGTATTGCTGTGTGCGATGGTAACCAAACAAATAGTTTACCCCTGGATGTTGCTGGCTTAATGTCTCGTGAGGACGCTGAAACAGTCGCCCAAAAATATGAACAACTTAACCGGCAAGCGAAAAAATTAGGTTCAACATTAAATGCACCATTTATGACGATGGCTTTTATGTCTTTGTTAGTGATTCCTGATTTAAAAATTGGAGATCAGGGATTATTTGATGTTTCAAAATTTGAATTTACTTCATTGTTTAGTGAATAATGCTCGAAAAACAAAAACAAAAATTTAAACCTATTCTTTCTGTTCTTCCTGATAGTCCGGGAGTTTATCAGTTTTTTAATACTGAGGATGAGGTTATTTATGTTGGGAAAGCTAAAAATATAAAAAAACGGGTTTCTTCTTATTTTTTCAAAGAGCATTTTGAAAATAATAAAATACGTGTACTGGTCAATAAAATAGACAGAATTGAATATATTGTTGTAGAAACCGAATCGGATGCTTTATTGCTCGAAAATAACCTGATAAAAAAATACAGGCCGCGCTATAATGCCATGCTTAAAGACGATAAAACATTCCCCTGGATTTGTATTAAAAAAGAAAATTTCCCCCGTGTATTTTATACCCGTAATGTAATAAATGACGGCTCAATTTATTTTGGTCCATATACTTCGACTTATATGGTTAAAGTATTACTTGATTTAATCAGGCAAATATATCCGCTTCGTACCTGTAACCTGAACCTCTCTCCCGAAAAGATTGAAAAGAGTGATTACAAACCTTGTCTCGAATACCATCTTGGAAATTGTAAAGCTCCATGTATCGGTTTGCAAAGCGAGCAGGAGTATGATCAATCCATCGATAATATCAAGCAAATTTTAAAAGGAAATATTCTCCGGGTAATTACCTATTTGAAAAAAATGATGGATAGTTATGCTGCTGAATACAAGTATGAGCAAGCTCAGTTAATTAAAGAAAAAATTGAAATACTGGAGAAGTATAAAAGCAAATCAACCATTGTAAGCCCGTCGTTGCAAAATGTAGATGTTTTTTCTATACTGGATGATAAAAATGTGGCTTATGTTAACTTTTTAAAAGTTGTTGAGGGTAGAATTGTACAGGCACATACCGTGGAGTTTAAGAAAAAGCTGGATGAGCAAGTGGCTGATTTACTGATGATGGCCATTGTTGAATTAAAGAATAGGACAAACAGTGATGCTAAAGAAGTTATTATTCCTTTCCCCATCGATTTACAACTGGAACCTATCAAATTTACAGTACCCCAACGGGGCGATAAAAAAGCATTGCTTGAACTTTCTGAACGTAATTTAAAATATTACCGGCTGGAAAAGCAAAAAAAATCCGAAAAGAAAAAGGAAAAACACTCTGGCAAGCGGTTAGTACAAAAGATTAAGCATGATTTAAACCTGCCCGATTTACCGGTACAGATAGAGTGTTTTGATAATTCAAATATCCAGGGAACGAATCCTGTAGCAGCTTGTGTGGTATTTAAAAATGCAAAACCCAGTACGAAAGATTACAGGCATTACAACATAAAAACGGTTGAGGGGGCCAATGATTTTGCCTCTATGGAGGAGGTCGTATACAGAAGATATAAACGGTTGCTGGATGAAAAAAAGAGTTTACCCCAGTTAATTGTTATTGACGGAGGAAAAGGGCAGCTAAATGCTGCACTTAATAGTCTCAAAAAGCTGAATATTGAAAAAAATATTTCTATAGTAGGTATTGCCAAACGATTGGAAGAAATTTTTTTCCCCGGCGATCCGGTACCTCTTTATCTGGATAAAAATTCTGAAACCCTGAAAGTTATTCAGCATATTCGGAATGAAGCGCACCGATTTGGCATTAAATTTCATCGCAACAAACGTTCGGGGAGCTTTATTAAAAGCGAGCTGGAAAATATTCCCGGTATTGGTCCCAAAACGATTGAGCAGTTGCTCCGAAAGTTTAAAACCATCAAAAATTTGCGTACTGTAAGCAAAGATGAAATTTCCAGTGAGGTAGGACCCGCGAAGGCACAGTTGCTGTACCAGTATTTTCATCAGTAGAACGTCAGTTGACAGCAAGGTTAGGAGTGTCTTGAAGATACAACCGGGCAGAAAGATTACCGCCATTCGGCCTTTGCCATTATGCCACACAACACTTTGGTTTACCGGGGTGGATTGATAATATTGTTTTTCCGTGGCAGGGTTGTTCTCTGCAGGAAATATTTTACGGTACTTGCCGGGTTTGGTGGTGTAACCCATTACCCTGGTTTGAAACCCGGGGCTATGGGTATTCTCTGTAGTTGGGTTTTTTTAGAAAGCGTACTTTCTTGTTTCAAGACAAGAAAGGATGGATGGTTCTGAGTAAAGTCCTTGAAAGAATGAATTGTCAATGATAAAAAAATTCATGCTTTTGAGGATAAATGTAATATTTATAGCCATATACCGGCATGGATGCCGGTGATCCTGAACTATCGTCCCCGATGGATCGCCGGCATCTTGCCTGCAAATCTGCTTGGCGGATGTGCTATTATACTGGACCACAACCTTGTTTACGGGGTGTTTCATACGCCACCCATCATACCCCATCCGGTTTCCCCAACTACAAGCAAAAAAACCCAAAAAAATGTAGAAAGAGCCGGCATGTTTCCAAACATACCGGGTGCTGAATGTAAAGTGATGCTTTTTTATTGTGGCTAATGGTTTTTTCCTTCTTCAATTTCTTTTATCATCTGTACTAAATTATCATGTATTGGTTTATATTTTACATAATAAACGATAAGGCCAATAATTAGGGAAAGAACAACCAGTCCCCAGTATAAAAACTGTATTTCTGTAACAAACTTATAATCAACGGATAAAAAATAAATGCCTAATGCTGTAAAGAGGATCCCCAGAAATATCCATACTATTTTTGGATGTAGTATTTTATATCTTTTAGCAGCAGCTTTTAGCAAACTTAGTACAGGCATTGCATAGTTAATTTGGCTGTTTTCTGCAGACGATTTTTTAAAAAACAGCATAAAAATAGTAAATGTTATTAAAAAAAAACCTCCGCCTATGAGATAGTTGATAGCATAATTGTTTCTGAAAAAAAGGAAAAACATATAAAAAACATAAAATATAGTTAATGAAAAGTAGAGGTATTGCATATTTTTAGCCAGTTTGGCATTTTCTGCATCTGCTTTTTTTAGCGTATGTATCATCTCATCAATGTCTTGACCATGAGCCTTTTTCTTATTATTTATCATAATAACCTCCTAAATTTAATTTTAAATGTTCTTTAATACGATGAATTTTTACTCTTACATTGGTTTCAGTAATTCCTATAATATTTGCAATCTCTTTCATCGTCAGGCCCTCTAACATAAGAGAAATCATCGCTTTATCAATAACCGATAATTGATTTAGTTCATTTTGTAATAATTCAAACAGGTTTTCCTGTTTTATTTTTTCCTGTAAAAGATTTTCGTCAACGACCGAGCTTAGGTTTAAAGTATCAGCGTTAACCATCAGCTTCATCTGTTTAAACGCTTTGCCTGTAAAGGTGAGAGAAGTATTTACAGCAATTCGGTATACCCAGGTACTGATAGACGATTCGCCCCGAAAATTATCCAGGCTTTTCCAGATATTAATCACTATTTCCTGATATATATCCTTTTGGGATTCTTTATCAGGATTATAATAGCTGCAAATACGCTCAATTCGTTCTTTATTCTCTGATAAAACTTTTTTAAAACGGATCTCCTTATTATTCATAATGTTTTGTTTAGCTACTGATTTAGTATTGGTATTGATACAAATGTTACATTTTCAAATATAATTTTTTATCGGTTTATGCATACAGGATTATTATATTTTAACCGGAAGTTGTAATTTGGTCATCTGTTAATTATTTTATCAAAAAATAAATTTTAAGCACCCAACGATTATGTCAAAAAATCTTTATTTATTAGATGCCTACGCTTTAATCTACCGTTCGTATTACGCATTTATAAAAAATCCGCGATTTAACTCCAAAGGGTTAAATACATCTGCAATTTACGGTTTTACCAATACGCTGATTGATTTAATAGCCAAAGAAAACCCGTCGCATGTGGCCGTTGTTTTTGATCCTTCCGGCCCAACTTTCAGACACGAGATGTATAAAGAATATAAGGCGAATCGCGAGGCAATGCCCGAGGATATACGTAAATCTATTCCCTATATCAAAAATATTATTGAAGGATTTCAAATTCCTATTTTACAGTTTGAGGGATACGAGGCGGATGATGTAATTGGAAGCCTTTCTAAACAAGCAGAAAAAGAGGGTTTTACAACCTTTATGATGACCCCGGATAAAGATTACGGGCAGCTGATTACTGACCAGATTAAAATGTACAAACCGGGCAGAGCCGGAGGGGATATGGAAATTATCGATAAAGAAAAGATATGTCAAAAATTTAAAATCGATAATCCCGAACAGGTTATTGATATTATGGGGCTTATGGGAGACAGTTCGGATAATATTCCGGGTGCTCCAGGAATTGGCGAAAAAACAGCCATTAAGTTGATTAACAAATACGGAAGTATTGAAAATCTTTATGAACATATTGATGAACTGAAAGGGAAACAAAAGGAAAAATTAATTGAAAATAAAGATCAGGTAATGCTTTCCAAAGAGTTGGTAACCATAAAGTTGGATGTTCCCGTAAAAATTGACGTAAAAAAGCTGGTATTAGACGATCCTGATGAAGAATTATTAACCAAATTATTTGAAGAACTGGAATTTAGAAGTACTGCCCGCCGCCTGTTTCAGAAAGAGATTATAACAACACAGGCCGGAAGCGTAATGCAGGGTTCTTTGTTTGGCGAGAATGATTCGGGACAATCTTCCGCAAAGGAGACTCAAAATATTTCCAATACCGGGCACGAATATATTTTGGTTGATACTGAATCAAAGCGTGAAAAGCTTAGTAAACAACTCCAAACACTGGAAGAGTTTTGTTTTGATACCGAAACAACCGGGATAAACCCGCACCAGGCGGAAATTGTTGGTTTTTCTGTTTCGTGGGAGGCGCATAAAGCCTATTACATTCCTATTCCTGAAAAAAAGGAGGATGCGCAAAAAGTGATGAATACGTTTAAGCCGATTTTTGAAAATACAAATATTCGAAAAATAGGACAAAATATTAAATATGATATCCTGATACTTAAAAATTATGCGATTCATGTACAGGGTGAGGTTTTTGATTCAATGATTGCTCACTATCTATTACAGCCAGATTTGCGTCATAATTTAAATTATCTGTCTGAACAATACCTGGGCTATCAACCCGTGGATATTGAAGAGTTAATAGGTAAAAAGGGAGCTAAACAGGGCTCTATGCGCAATGTCCCGCTGGAGAAACTAACCGATTATGCAGCAGAAGATGCTGATTTAACTTTTCAGCTGAAAGAGTTGTTTGAAAAAGAATTGCAAAAAACAGGGTTGGCCGACCTGTCAGAAACCATTGAAATGCCCTTAATTCCTGTACTGGCGGAAATGGAAAGTACTGGGGTTAAAATTAATATCAATGCTTTAGATGAGTTTGCAAAAAAGCTTACTAAAGAGTTAATTATAATTGAAGAAAAAATTATTGATCAGGCTGGTATCTCTTTCAATATTTCATCACCCAAACAGTTAGGCGAAATACTTTTCGATAAGCTTAAATTGGATCCTAATGCTAAAAAAACCAAGTCGAAACAGTACTCAACCAGTGAAGAGATATTGGTAAAACTAGCTGACAAGCATCCGATTGTTAACGATGTGTTGGAGTTTCGCTCGGTAAAAAAACTGTTATCAACGTATGTTGAAGCATTGCCAAAACTAATTAACGAAAAGACCGGAAAGATTCATACTTCTTATAACCAGGCTGTTGCTGCAACAGGACGTTTAAGCTCTAACAATCCTAATTTACAGAATATTCCAATACGTGAAGAGCGTGGCCGCGAAATACGAAAAGCATTTATACCGCAAGATGATGAACATATTTTACTGGCTGCAGATTATTCGCAAATAGAACTTCGATTGATGGCTCATATGAGTCAGGATGAAAATATGCTCAAAGCATTTAAAAATAATATAGATATCCACACCACAACAGCTGCAAAAATTTTCCACGTGGAAAATTTATCGGAGGTTACCAAAGAGCAGCGGAGAAAAGCAAAAACAGCAAACTTTGGAATTATCTATGGAATCTCTGCATTTGGGTTGTCGCAGCGGCTAAATATTCCACGCACTGAAGCAAAACAGCTAATTGATGAGTATTTTAACGGGTTTCCCCGGGTAAAAAAATACATGGACAAAAGTATTGCCGAAGCTCGTGAAAAAGGATACGTGGAAACATTAATGGGACGAAAACGGTTTTTAAAAGACATTAACTCACGAAATGCTATCGTACGTGGATTTGCCGAACGAAATGCCATTAATGCGCCCATACAGGGTTCGGCAGCAGATATTATTAAACTGGCAATGATAGACGTTTTTAACGAGATGAAAAAACAGCAATTAAAAAGCAAAATGATTTTGCAGGTGCATGATGAGTTGATTTTTGATGTTTATAAACCCGAATTAGAACAGCTGAAAGAGATGGTTCAAACGAAGATGGAAAAAGCCGTTATTTTAAGTATTCCCCTTACTGTCGATATAGGCACCGGTGAAAATTGGCTGCAAGCACATTAATGAAAACTGCAGCATGCCGAATTCTATGATAAAAACAAATTTAAGCAAAGGGAGAAGCAATTCTAACATCATCTTTTCCAAAGTTCAAAACTTTGGAAAAGATTGGCCAAAAAGCTGTCGCAGTTTAAAGTAGCAGTAGCAGCTTAACGGAGAAAGGTTTAACTGCAGGCAGGCCTGTCGAAGTGGATGTCACACTGAGCCTGTCGAAGTGGATATTGAAATAAATACTTTTTGGACACCCTCTATTCTTATGGATTGCAATTTGCGGTTCGTTTTTATAAACGAGTAAACCCTCCGGTTTAGACAATTTTTTCCCCTGGATAGCTGATTAATTTTTTTCTAAATCAAAATTTTCTAACGCCTGGCTGCAGGAGCTATCCCATATTTATAGAAACGTTATGAGGAGAAGGACGTCGATTCCGGAGGAATCGCACTTCTTCGTCTCTTGTCTTAATTCCCTACTTTAAAGATTCGGCAGATTTGCGAGAAATAAAGAACGGAAATAATATCAATAAACCGGTTTGTATAAAAAAGCTAATTTTTGTTTTTTACCTTTGTAACACGCTAAAAGGAAGAAAAAATGCAGGCAAACTACACTAAACTGGGAAGTAATAAAATTAGCAGGCTTTTGTTCAGCTTGTCGTTGCCTTCTATGGTAAGCATGTTTGCCAATGCTATTTATAATGTAATAGATACCATTTTTGTAGGGAGGGGGGTGGGTTCTGTAGGTATTGCTGCGGTAACTATTGTATTACCTATTATTGCTATTATTTCTTCTTTTGCTCATATGATTGGCATTGGAACATCGGCCCTGATATCCCGAAAGTTGGGAAAAGGAGATGTTCATTTGGTAAATGCTATTGCCGGAAACGGTTTTTTGCTTACCATCCTGGTAGGTGTTTTTTTTAGCAGTATCGGTATTTTATTTACCGATCCCATCATGCGAGCCTTTGGTGCTACCGAAACCATCCTTCCCTATGCCCACAATTATGGACAAATTGTATTTATCGGTATGTTGTGGTTTCCTTTTTGTGTAGGTACAAGCAATTATCTCCGTGCCGAAGGGTTTGCCCGCGAAGCGATGTATGCTATGTTATTGGGGATTGGTGTTAATACCGTACTGGATTATCTGTTTATCTTTCCCCTGGATATGGGTATTCGTGGAGCAGCTCTGGCAACTATTTTAGGAAAATTTGCTACCTTAATATACCTTATAGGCTATTTTAGTAGCACAAAAAGTATTATATTTTTTAAACTGCGTTACCTGAAACTTCAAAAGCACATTTTAAAACCATCCCTTTCTGTAGGATTATCGGGTTTTGGCATGCGCTCCTCCAGCAGCTTTGCCAATATTGTGCTGAATCATACCCTGGGAGCTTTGGGAGGAGATACTGCCATAGCTATTTTTGGTATTATTTATAAAACAACCTTGTTCTTTGGCATGCCCCTGTTTGGATTAAATCAGGGAATGCAGCCTATTGTAGGGTATAATTACGGAGCTGAACAATACGAACGGGTAAAACATACGGTAAAGCTTGTTATTAAATATTCGCTTATTTACGGTGTTTTGGCAGTTATTTTATTCGAGGTTTTTGCCCGGCAGATTTTTTTACTTTTTACCAACGAGCATGAACTTCTGGAAAAGGGCCCCCGTGCCTTACGCATTATCGTGATGATGATGTGGTTGATGGGGGTTAACACCATGTCTATGGGTATTCATCAGGCTATGGGGCAGGCTAAACAAGCTTTTGTACTGGCCATTCAACGCTGGGTTTTACTGGTAACTCCGTTGATACTTATCCTTCCTAAAATCGGCAGCCTCGGCCTTGATGGAGTGTGGATTGCTTTTCCTGCAGCTGATTTTATTGCTGCAGTTGTAGCCCTGATTATTTTGTATTACACTTTTCAAAGAAAACGGTTAATAGATTGATTTAATTAAAAATAAACGAAAAAGCCGGTTGTTTTTGCATTTTGTTTAATGGAGAAGGATAGAAAAAACGAGATAAAAAATCGTTTTTTATAATCAGCAGGAGCTGTTTTGAAAAAATGCCGGATGTTCGCCCGTTGAAATTACAAATGCTCGTGTTGGCGTAGAAAAGAAAAAGCGGACTTAACACCCGGCAATTTTTTTATTTATTTTTTTTATTTTCTCCGGAAAGAATTGCCTGATATCTTTCGGGATTTTTTAATATTTCTATCGCTTGATCCAGTTGGTTATCATCTTTTAGATTTGTTTTTATCTGCCCTTCCTGATAATAATACCGGCCTACAATTTCGTCGCGTAAAAATTGAATAATTTCCGGTTTAAAAGCATTCAAATCCCGTGCTTTATCATTCTTCAGCTTGCTTTGCAGGGCTTCAATCTCTTTTTCTGCTCGTTGATAATATTTTTCGCGTTTTGCAATTTTTATCAACTCCTTTAGCTCTTTTTCACTTTCTGTTTTATAATCAAAATCCTGCTCAAGAGCAAACGATACGAAATCATTGTATATTTCATCGGTAATAGTAAAATCTTCAACTTTAGGGATGGTAGCGTTTTGATATGCAAACATCGTGGCATAATCAAAAATAACATTTTGAGAAATCAGGCTTATCGTCATTTGACTAACCTCTTCGGATTCGATTTTTATATCCGGGCTTATTCCTCCGCCGTCATAAACGGTTCTTCCATTTCGGGTTTTAAATGCCGATATTAATGAGTCCGGAATATGCCCAACACTGCCGTCTTCGTTGCGATGAGTATAATCGAGTGCCTGAATACATCGTCCGCTGGGAATATAGTATTTGGCTGTAGTGACTTTTAGCTGAGCATTATAATTAAGCGGTATCGTTGTTTGTACCAGTCCTTTTCCAAAAGTACGCTGGCCTAAAATTACTCCTCTGTCTAGATCTTGTATTGCTCCGGCCACAATCTCTGATGCAGAAGCAGAACCTCTGCTTACCATCACCGCCAGGGGTATTTCTGTATCATAAGCAGCATTGGTAGTTTTCAATGTTTTATTCCATTTTTTTGTTTTGCCTTTGGTAGATACTATTTCTTCTCCTTTGGGAATAAATAAATTACAGATTTTAGGAGCCTCCACTAACAATCCTCCGGGATTACCTCTTAAATCAAGAATTACAGATTTAATCTGATGTTCTGTTTTTAATTCTCGTAATGCATTTTTTATCTCTCGGGAAACATCCGGGGTAAACTTTGACATCCGGATATAGCCAATATTATCATCTACTACGCCATAGTAGGGAACACTTTTAATCTGAATTTCTTCCCTTATAAGCTCTTTTTCAAATTTTTCGCCGGAATACGGGCGTTCAATAACTAATTTTACGTTAGTTTGCGGTACCCCCTTTAATCTTTCACTCACTTCATCCAACGGAATTTCATTGGCTGGATTTCCGTCAATTTCCAAAATTTTATCTCCTGCTTTTAAGCCGGCTTTGTCTGCCGGGAACCCTTTATAAGGTTTGGCGACTATCGGAAATTCTCCCGTGCTTCTTATTAAGGCACCAATTCCGCCATACTGGCCGGTAGTCATAAAATTAAACTCATCCATATCTTTTTCAGGGATATATACCGTATATGGATCCAGCTCATCAAGCATTGCATTTATACCGGTTTCAACCAAATTTTCAGGGTTCGTTTCATCCACATAGTAAACATTAACATCTCTAAAAAGAGAATAGAAAATGTCCATACTTTTGGCAATTTTAAAATCATCACCCTTTTTAAAACTCCAGAATATGGTTGAAGTAATACCTGTTATCAGGACAATTGCCAGCGACTTAATAAAAATATTTTTTGATTTCATATAATTCATTTTACTACTTTTCCTATTTATATCGATAAAGCAAATTTAAAGAAATAATGGTGTGAATGAAGATAAACAGTTAAATATTAACAATTTTTAACGTGCAAAGTTTACTTGTTCATTTTTTGAATATTTTTTTTAAATTGTTGAATTGTTTTAACCATTTCATTTTCAAAGGATAATTTATCCGGATTTTCTGAGGCAATATATATAATCATAAAAAAAAGGCTTTTTTTCTTTTCCTCTAAATCGTTATATAGTAAATATTTATTTTTTCGATAGGCTTCTCTTATTTTGCGTTTAACATGATTTCTTGCTACTGCTTTTTTTAGTTTCCGTTTACTTACACTTATTGCAATTTGTGCAAGGGAATCGGGAGTATATTGTTCCTCAAATTGCCAAATAACACGGAAAGGGTAATGGTTAAAATGTTTGCCGGATTCGAAAAGGGTTCGTATTTTTTTTCTGCTTTTTAATCGCTCCTTTTTTTTAAATTTTTGGGATATCATGGAAAAATGTTTATTCAAAGATAATGAATTTCATCCTGTAAATAAAAGGTACAAAAAAAGGGAAGTAACTATACCTCCCTTTTTTGTTTATAAATGAAATATCAATTATTTATTTTTTAGTTTTTTGATTGTTATTAATAAACTGATCTATAGCCATGGTCATCGATGGGGCATCTTTTGTAGGTGCTTTTACATTAACTTTTAACCCGGCATCTTTAACTGCTTTGGCTGTTTTGGGCCCAAAAGTAGCAATTTGTGTATTGTTTTGTTCAAAATCGGGAAAGTTCTCAAGCAACGACTTAATTCCCGAAGGGCTGTAAAAAACCAGCATATCATAATTAACATCCGATAAGTCAGATAAATCAGCACAAACGGTTCTATACATAATCGCTTTAGTATATTTAATTCGTGCCTGCTCTAACTTTTTGGGGATTTCTTCTTTGTGAATATCGGATAAAGGCACTAAGAATTTTTCTTCTTTATGCTTTTTAATGGTGGTCATCAAATTACCAAACTTACCATCACCATAGAAAATCTTCCTTTTCCGGTAAACAATATATTTTTGTAAATACAAAGCAGTAGCTTCAGAGATACAAAAATATTTCATGGTGTCGGGAATGGATAATCGCAACTCTTCACTAAGTCGGAAAAAATGATCAATCGCAGTGCGGCTGGTAAAAATCACTCCGGTATGAGCAAGAATATCAATTCTTGACTGTCTGAAATCCTTCGCACTAATCCCGTCCACCTTTATAAACGGCCTGAAATCTATTCTAAGATTATTATTTTCGGCAAGTTCGGAATAAGGGGACTTATCATTTTTCGGCTCTGGCTGTGATACTAAAATTGTTTTAATTTTCATGTATTCTTGTTTGAATTTGTTGTTTTACAAAATTAATAAACGCCTTAATTAATAAGCGTTAAAAGCATTTTGTAAATAATCAAAAAGGGCGCAAATTCGAAAGCACAAAGATACAAAATCATATAAAAAACTGAAACATTCTTACGAATAATTATTTGAAAAGACCTGAATAGTTGAAAAACATATAAAAATAAAACAATTGTAAGCCCTATGTAAACTGCAAAATCAAGGTATTCGTAGGTTAAAAACTGAAGTGCAATTACTACTGGAAATAAAAATAAACCAACTATTTTGGTATATACATTTACATGATGAAAATATTCGGCAAAAGCGGATTGTTTTTTAAATGTAAATCCTATAAACCCTGATGTTATTGCCCGGAAGATATACAACCCTGTTAAACAGGCAAAAACAAACAGATATAATTCATATTCAACAATACCGGACAGCTGTATATTAAAATAGTTGGACAATTGAACAACAAATATAGAAACGTTACTGATAAACAGAAGATTTCCGATGAACGAAGCCCGTTGAATTAATGAGTTCTTATCTCTGTAAAGTGAAAAGGCTTCCTGGTAACTTATTACTGATTTTAATAACGAATGGAGGTATTTTTTGTGAAACAGCCTTATCCATCCAAACAAAACAAATGATACGATTAATATAATAGTAATCCAGTCAAATTGTGTTTTAATAGCAGAAGGAGAGGATTTAACCTCTTTTCTTGGTTCAAATTCAGTATATTTTTTAGCAGAAGTTGTTTGTGTCGGGGACTCTTCGATAAAAACGGATTGTTCTCCTTTTTCCCGGATAGGTTTAGTGGATTTAAAATGGAGAAAAAGGTTTTGGTGAAAAGGGTCGTTTTCTAATCGCTTTTTTATAGGGAAATCCGCTACACCAAACTCACGATAGAGAATTGCCGTAGTATCTGTTTTTGGTTTATAGGTTTTTGTTTGCTGTAATTCTTGCTCTTTTTGTATTTCTAATTCAATTTGATGAGTACGCTCTTCGCTAATCCGTAAAATGGAATCAATTTTTTGCTGGTTGAAAACCGCATTTTGATTTTCGGTAGTAGTGTCTTTTTGTTTTATCGTGTCTTTTTCAGGTACTTGTTGTATTAGTGTATCTTCTGCCCTATTGCTTTTTTTGGTTGGGATAGTGTCTGCCATGAATAAAAATTCATTTTTTACAGATAATAAGTTTTCGTGTTGTGTTTTGTGGGGCATAGAGAAACTATTTAGCAAATCAGCTGTAAAGATAAAATGAATTAATTATACAGGCTTAAAAAAGGGAAATTTTTTTATGTTGCGGTATTTTTATTAACACAAACGGCCTGATCTAGAGGGGGCATTATTTTGTTTTTATACTCATAAACCAGGCATGGAGCTGCGAGATACATTAATTAACTAAAATCATTATTGTCCGATAAAAAATAACTAAAATCAAGCCTTCATATCCGGGGGTGTATTATGATTTCAATATTCCGCGGCATGTTTGTTATCTGAAAGGACTGTTTTTGTTGCTTTCCGCGGGTTGGTTGGGAAGCAACCATACCCCCCGGTGAACCGGAGGGTTATGCTCATAGATTGCAATTTGCGGTTTGTTTTATAAATGGGTAAACCTTCCGGGTTTAGACAACTGTTTTGCCCGGGAAACTGATTATTTTTTGTAAATTAAAATTTTCTAACGCCTGAATTATCGGAGGCATCTAATATTTCTAGAAACTAAAATATATTTTGGTAAAGAATTGATCTCCTCTATTACTTGTTGAACGGAATGGTATAATTATTCTTATAGATTATCCTCAGCATACCACTCAGCAAAAGAAGTGCCCGTTTCGTGTAGCTTAATGCTATGCAGCTTCAACTGAGGGGGAAGTTTTTTTATAATTTTTTGGGCAAAATCTTCCACCAGGTTCTCACAGGTTGGCTGGTAAGGGGTAATGTATTGATTGTTAAACATTTGATTGTCTAAATAAGATATGTTTTCGGCGGCCTCCCGGCTCAAAATAACAGCATGGTCAAGTGGATGTACAATTTCGGTATTTACTATTTTCTTTAAGTCCCCAAAATCAATCACCATGCCGTTTTTAGGGTTCTTTTCATCGTCGATGGGCTCCCCAATTACCGTAACAAACATGCGATAAGAATGCCCGTGAATATTAGCGCATGGGCCATCGTAGTTCCATAATGCGTGTGCTATTTCGAAATTAAATTCTTTGGTAACTCTTATTTTTGCCATGGTGTATAAATTCTCGCGGTTATTTTACAAAACAAAGATAATCATCTTTTGTTTCGTAAAAGGTTGTTTAATAAAAAAACCATCCCTCTGATGCAGGATGGTTCATTTTTGTATTGTATTAAGCTGCTCAGGTGTTTGTGCATTTACTTACACAGCCTACAATATTGCTTAAGTTAGCATGTTTTAAGAAGTAGTACGTATTTTTTCCTTCTCTTTTGGAACATAAAACGCCTTTATCTTTTAATATTCCTAAATGATGAGATGTTGTTGATTGTTCAATTCCCAATAGCTCATGTATCTCGGTAACAGTAAGTTTCTTTCCATCTTCCAGGTAATTTAAGATAGCGATTCGCATGGGATGTGCGATAGCTTTTAACATATTAGCCGCTTCTTCTAATTGTTCTATGGTTAAATCTTTTATGTTCATTTTCTTTAACTGAAATTTTAATAATTAGACAGATGCAAATATATAAATATCTTATTTTTAAAAGATGATAAATATCAATTTTTTTAGCTAAAACGAAATAATTCATCGAATTAATTATATGATTAAGAAATATTAAGCAGAATTTTTGTTTACACCAATAGTATTTTTTTAAAAGGTTAATCTGAAGTATTTTCTGGTAAATTTAATTCATCGAATATTTTGAAATGATAAAAGCTGTGAACATCGGGATATGTTTATTGTTTTAATTTTTGCTCAATGAATTAATTCGTATATTTGAAACCATAATCAAATAATATGGCTGTAGTAGATAAGATAAAAGCTCCTATCAAAGGTGAAATGAAAAATTTTGAACCTTTTTTTCGTTCATCTATGCATACCAACGTGCCGCTATTAAATATTATTATGAATTATTTACTACGGCGCAAAGGAAAGCAGATGCGGCCAATGTTTGTTTTTTTAACGGCAAAGATGTTAAAAAATGAGGTTGACGAATCTACTTATACTGCAGCATCGCTCATTGAGTTACTTCATACAGCGACACTTATACACGACGATGTAGTTGATGAAGCTTACGAGCGGCGAGGATTTTTTTCTATCAATGCACTATGGAAATCAAAAGTTAGTGTTTTAATAGGTGATTATTTGCTTTCAAAAGGGCTATTGCTTGCCGTGGAACATAATGAGTATGAATTGTTGAAAATTGTTTCTGTAGCTGTTCGTGAAATGAGTGAGGGAGAACTTTTACAAATACAAAAATCAAGGAAATTAAATCTGACTGAAGAGGTTTATTACGATATTATCCGTAAAAAAACAGCGGCCCTTATCGCGGCCTGTACTGCCTGTGGGGCAAAATCTTCCGGGGCAGACGAACAGTTGGTTGAAAAGATGTGGCAGTTTGGAGAATACGCAGGAATGGCCTTTCAGATTAAAGATGATTTGCTGGATTATCAAAATAACGGGAACATTGGAAAACCTTCCGGTAACGATATTAAAGAAAAGAAGCTTACCCTCCCGATTATTTTTGCATTAGAACAGTCCTCGTTAGTTGAAAAAAAGAAAATTTTAAGCCTAATTAAGCGACACAATAAAAATAAACAAAAAGTCCGCCAGGTCATCGACTTTGTGATTGCTAAAGGAGGCCTCGATTATGCTGCACAGCGTATGAATGAATATAAGAAAAAAGCGTTGGATCTTTTAGAGGATATGCCCGATAATGAAGCTAAAAACGCACTAATAGAATTGGTGAATTACGTAGTAACCCGGAAAAAATAATTGCAGAACTTCATAATTGACAGGTTCCAGAACAAACGGGTTAACCCGCCTGTTCAGTTTTATATATAGAATCCGGGAATTGAATTTAAATTAGTCCGTTGAGACGATTAAGAAGAAGCACTGGCTTCTCCGGCCAGCCATCCTGTTGAGTAAGCAATTTGAAGGTTAAAACCTCCTGTGTCGGCATCTAAATCTATAATTTCACCGGCAAAATACAACCCGTTGGTTATTTTCGACTCCATGGTTTTTGAAGAAATTTCGCTGGTTGGAATTCCTCCGGCAGTAATAATTGCCTCTTTAAAAGAGCGATAACCCGAAATAGGGAAAGGGATATTTTTTAGAAAGTAACGAATCTTTTTACGCTCTTTTGCATTTACCTGATGGCATTCTTTTTCAGGGTTTATTTTTATAAGATCCAGGAAAAAAGGAATCATCGCTGAAGGTAATAAGTTTCTAAAAACAGTGCTCACCTTTTTTTTTCCGTTTTCATTCAGTTCGCGTACCAGCCTGTTATCTAATTTTTTATCGTCCAGTGCAGGTTTCAAATCAATATAAACAGTTATGGGATGATTATTTTGTAGTCGGGTTACAACATCTCGGCTAAGGGTAAGGATTATTGGCCCAGACAGCCCGAAAGGCATAAATTCCAGTTCTCCAAATGCTTCGGCATGTTTTTTATTATCTATCCAAACAGCGGCAAGAGCATTTTTTAATTTTAAACCATGTAATGCAGGAGGGATCGTATTTTTTGTTTCCAGCGGAACAAGCGCTGGTTGAGGTTTTGTAAGGGTATGCCCTGCCTGTTCTGCCAGTTTGTAGCCATCGCCGGTTGAGCCGGTAGCCGGATATGATTTGCCGCCGGTTGCTAAAATAACTTTTGATGCATGGAATGGTGTATTGTCTGCAACAACACCCTTTATGGTGTTTTCTTCGACAATTAGTTTTTCTACCTTGTGTTTACGTAACAAATCAACATGGAACGATTTGTTCCACGCCAGCAAGGCATTTAGCACATCCTCTGCTTTGTCGCTTACCGGAAAATAGCGCCCTCCGCGTTCCAGTTTGCATTTAACCTGGTATTTCTCCAGCAATGTAATTATATCTTTGGAAAAAAACTGATGAAAAGCCGATTTAAGAAATCGTCCATGAGGATATATGTGTTTTATAAATTCAGTCATCGGTAAGTCGTTGGTGATATTACACCTTCCTTTTCCGGTAATTCTTAGTTTACGGCCTTCCTGCTGCATCTTTTCCAGGATGAGTACTTTTTTTCCTTTTTCTGCAGCTCTTCCGGCAGCAAGAAGACCTGCAGGTCCGGCACCAACTACAATGATATCATATTCTTTCATAGACTGCAAAGGTAAGTTTTCTTAATGAATGAATAAAATGCACTGGATGTTACCGGCCTGAAAGCCCGTGGAGTGGCTTGAAGCAACGCCGTGGATAAACTACTACTGATCCGATGACTCCAAGTCATTGGACAGTAAGAAATTTTATCTGTTTTTCCTAAAGAAAATAAAAACACATATTACTCCTTATGCCGATATCCTGGTTTGGTGCCTAATGCCTAAATATTTTCATTTCATGGTGTTGGTAAATAAGATTGCCAGCGGTGTTGCTGGGGGTGCTAGTTACGGAGTCGCTCCCGGGGAAATTCACGGTGTCGCTTCAAGCGACGCCGTGAGTAAGCATAGGAAAGAGGATAAAAGGAACAACCAACGGCGTCTCTCAGAGCGACACCTTTGGTGAGCCCGGGAAAGGAGGGAAGAAAAACTTTTCAGAGAAGCAACCAAATCCGAATGCCTTAATTGCCCTAAAAGCATTACCCCATACTTTATTACAAAAAATGGAATTACCGAAATAAAAACAGGAAATCCTGAAAAGGAATACCCACAAATGTGTTTTAATTATATACACCGGAATCCGGTGAAGGCTGGTTTGGTAAAAAAAGCAACAGACTGGGAGTTTTCTTCTGCCAGAGATTATGGCGGATTGCTTGATGGGATGTTGGTAAATAAAAAACTAGCAAAAGAGCAAGGATGAATTTACAACTGATCCGATGATTATGGTTATCGGATCGTTAATTAGCTAAAGCAATCCACGGCGTTGCTTCAATCGACACCGTGGGTAAGCAGGAAAAATAATTAAAAATAATTAATCTCCTGTTGATAAATTGCTGTTAACAGATTGTTTGCCAATCTGCTGGCACCAATTCGGAAGAGTTTTGAATTTAACCACTCGTCTCCAAGATTTTCTTTTACAATAGCAAAATAGGCCAGCGCGTCTTCGGGGGTTGAAATGCCTCCGGCAGGTTTGATGCCAATTTTCTTGCCCGTTGCTTTGTAAAATGCGCTTATAGCCTTTGTCATAACGTAAACCGCCTCCGTTGTTGCTGCAGGAGATTGTTTTCCTGTGGATGTTTTGATAAAATCAGCGCCTGCTTCCATGGCTAAAATGCTTGCTTTCCAAATTTCCTGAGGGGATCGCAAAGCTCCTGATTCAAGAATAACTTTAAGATGGTTGTTTCCAATAACTGTTTTTATGCTTTTTATCTCGTTAAAACAATATGCATAATTCTCTTCAAAAAACTCTCCTACACTAAGGACAATATCTACTTCGGTAGCTCCGGCTTCAACAGCTTTTTTGCATTCGTCAATTTTAATGTCTAAAAAAGTTTGTGAAGAGGGAAACCCTCCGCCAACAGATGCAATACCTGTTTCAGGTACATTTAAATTGTCCTTCACGCACATTACTAAGGCGGGGAAAACACAAACAGCAGCAACATTAGGTATGTCCGGATAGTGTTTTTTTACATTATTAACTTTTTTGCAAATTGCTTTAATTCGAGTTTTATTGTCCTCTGTATTCAAGCTTGTTAAGTCTATTAAGCTAAATAATGTTTTAAGGTTTTCTGTGGTTGCATATTGATGACTGTTGTTGGCTATTATTGCAACTTCTTGCTGAATATTTTTTTCAAGAAAATCAGTATTGTATTTTTTAAATAAATTTTTCATAGGTTTGGTTTGGTATTTATTGTGAAATTTTAATATCTCCATGTCCCTTTAAAGCAGAACCATCAGACTGTTCAAATTTATAGTAAAAACGATAGATTGTATTGTTTTTCAAATTTAATTGCGACAAATCATAAGTAATATTGGTATTGTTTAAATAATCATCAAATGACACATAAGAAATTACCTCTAAATTTTGATTAACCAAAGCTATTTTTAAAGTGGTACCTTCAGTGAAAGAAAAAGATAATCTAACAAAATCATTGCAAGGATTTGGATATGCCGGATTTATCTTTATTTCATCACTATTTTTTAATGAATAGGTCTTTTTGTTATTCAAAATATTTATAAATATATTTTCTTCTTGTTCAGTCCACTTATCATCGAGTCTCCAATCTGTTTCATCCGTACTACCAGTTGAAATTCCACCATCATTTACTTCTGTTATTCCTTCGAATCGGATAATTGGATCGTTATTATTTTCATTATTATCGCAACTAAGGATTAATATGCTTAATAAAGCAAATAAAACAAGAGTGTTCTTTTTCATTTTATTTTAACTTTTTATTTTCTTCATGTCTTGTTGCATCACGTGAAGTTTTCTTTTCCAGGTTTTTTACTAATGCATCGGTCAAATTTACACCTGTTTGGTTTGCTAAGCAAATTAATACGAAAAGAACATCGGCTATTTCTTCTTCCAGGTTGTTATCTTTATCGGATTTTTTAAATGACTGTTCGCCATATTTACGGGCAATAATTCGGGCAAGTTCACCTACCTCTTCGGTTAATAAGGCCATATTGGTTAACTCGTTAAAATAACGAACCCCGTACTTTTTTATCCATTGATCAATCTTTGCTTGTGCTTCCTGTATAGTCATCCCCGATTAATTTTTATAA
>Ga0102943_1000413_pt1 | contig 28863 bp, 23 predicted proteins | sample SalPonC_black_MG_FD_78174 | JGI IMG/M metagenome (GOLD analysis project Ga0102943, IMG submission 78174) | Salt pond soil microbial communities from South San Francisco under conditions of wetland restoration - Salt Pond MetaG... | ecosystem: Environmental > Aquatic > Marine > Intertidal zone >...
CATGACATGCCCAGTCGATTTTTCCGCCCTCAACCATCATAAAAAATCCGTTTTTGTTGTCCAGGATTTCAATGCCCTTCTGAGTGAATTCGGAAAGCGTAATGTCCTTGCTGCTGGCGTCCATTTGATAGGGAAGCGCACCGGAATTCTGTATCCATTCGTTGGTGGCAAACACTTTTCCATCCGCCGGGGTCAGTTTTTCAAAGTCAGCCCTGTTCTGGGTCACCTTGTATCCGTTTTCCCGGATAAGTTCCCAGGCATTGCCCCTGAAAGTGGTGGCGTTGTCCCTATCGTTATCAGGGTCCTTGATGGTCCCGCCGCCAAAATAATCAAACCCGCTTTCGGCAAGGGCCACATCAATATCGTAGTACTGCCCGCGCGTGGGGACATGGGCATAGAAAGCTGCCGGGGTGGCATGGTCCACGGAAACGCTGGAGACGATACCCACCTTCATTCCGTTGTCCCTGGCCAGTTCCGCAAGGGTTTTCACCGGCTTGAGGTCCGGGTCCATCCCCACGACACCGATGTTGGTTTTCACGCCGGACGCCATGGCTGTCCCGGCAGCCGCACTGCCGGTAATAAACCGGTCCGCCGCGTGGGTGGTGGTAATGCCCTGGTACGGCAACCTGTCGACCATAAGTTTATGTCCCAGGTATTCGTTCGCCGCCATGCGCTGGGGAATCCCCATGCCGTCACCGATAAACAGGAACACGTACTTCGGGGCCGTTGCTGCTGCGGATGATACAAACACAAGCAGTAGAAACAGTATCGAGATTGAGGTTAATACACTTTTTACCTGCCGACTGTTCAAAAACATGACTTCCTCCTTTTGGTTAAAGAAATTTCAGGTTACTTTTACAAGAGAGATGTTTTGAAAGAATGAATAAATTGTTAATTTTCTGTAAGTGCGCCACTGGATATATACCCAGTCAATATGATTGATTTATCCAGTGCTTGAATTTGTTGCGTGTTTCTTCATCTGCCTGGTTATACCAATACATGAGCATACTTTCAGCCACGTTGCTTTGGTTTATTTCGGGCATGCGGTTCACCTGTTTTTTGGGTGCGGGTTTCAGGGCAGTTACTGGCTTGGAAGAGATGGCTGGTGATGTTCTTATATTAGAAACCGGGGGGATGACGGTGACAGCAGCCGGGGAGTCTGTTTTATTAAATGCGAGAATCTCTTTTTCAAAGTCGCGTAATATTTGCACTCCCTCTTTTTCAAGTATGGCAATTTCGGTTGGAATCATTTGTCCGCCAGCATCCAGTATCTGGATATTTGCTGTGTTATTGAGTGTATCCAGATCCCGAGAGTGTTTGATTCTGGGGATTACCATTTTCAGTGGCCGGGTGTTGGCCTCAAATTTGATGACAAAAACTTCTGAGTAGCCTATTTCAGCATCATCATCCAGACTGCTGCCCACCTCTCCCTGGAATTGAACCACAATCTGGTTGATGCCGGTGGACACCGGCAGCGTATGGTAAGGTTTCACCTTTTTGCCGTTTAACACCATGATCTTGATTTTATCAGGAATTCCAAGTGTGGTATCTGCCCAGGCGGGATTACCCAGATACAGTCCAAATAATAATCCTGTCAGTAACCATATTCCGATTGCAACACGCTGCGTCATTAATTTTCTCCTGTTCTCAAACTATTTTCGCTCTACAGCAATGGCAACAAAGCCGTTGGTTACCAACACACTCTGAAGCCTATCTGCATGTTCTGAAAAATCAATTTCACCTGCTTTGTTTAATTGGCCGGCAGATGCCACACTGATAATATCAATGGTTTTCTGTTCGCCATTTGTAACAAACAATTGCTCGCCTTTGGTAACTCTTTTATATGAAAGAACGCTGCAAATTGCTTGAGTTCTTTCATGATTCGTTGTGGGCCGGCCTCGGTGAAAAACCCGGTCGGCCCATGGCCGTTATTAAGAATAAAATGACCGTCTTTTCAGTTTTTAAATCTCTTCCATTTTTGATATGGACAAATCCGGAAATGGGGCTATTTCGCTGGAAAGAGCCCCACCCAATAAACAGTTTAGTTTCCGGCCAAGGCAACGGCTTAGAATTTGATACGCATACCAACCATGTAGCCCATGTCAACATCATCTTTATCGCTGTCAGAAACTTCGGCAAACAGCCTTACGTTTTTAGCGGCGGGGAATTTGTAGGTTGCATTGGCATACCAGCCTGATACATTTTCGTCTGTGTCTTCATCCAGATTCACATAACCCAGACCAAATTCAAAGTCTTTGACAGGTACAACAGCTGCAATATTCCACACAGTTTCGTCAGTGTCATCCCCATCATCAGTTACACTGTAGTCGGCGCCGAACTCAGCAAAACCGGCATCATAAGTCAATTGAAGACCCCAGGTGTCGGTGTCTTCAGTGGATTGAAACTTTTCAAGGGTCTGATACGCTGCACCAATGCCAAAATTGTTGATGTCCAGGCCGACCATGATGTCAAAGAACTCACCATTCTCATCACTTTTTTCACTTTCAGCAGCAATTTCATATGTTGCCAGGAAACTGACAATGTCATTGAATGCACCAGAAACACCAATCAGATCGTCGCCGTCCACAGCACCGAATTCATCAAAGCAGTCATCCGCAACGATGGTTTCCTTGGAGGCTGCAACACCGAACTCATCACCAGCACTGTTAGTTTTGCCAAAAAATATTTTAAAATTGTCAATTTTCATACCAACGTAGGCTTCTTCAAGGTGGGGGCCTTCGTCGCTGTCGGACTTGTCAGCAGCATTTTTGAAACCAAAGTCCAGTCCACCAAACGCGGTCATGGAGTCGTTGAGTGTGTAGGAAATTTTGTTTTTGATTTCAAGGTCATCGTATTCCAGATCCATGTCCTGCTCATCACCTGGGTCCTGGCGAAGTTGAATCTGCAAATCACCTTTAATTTCGTACTTGAAGTTGTCTTTCTCCACAACAGTTACTGCCTGGGCAGAACTTGCTGCCGCAAGGAACGCGCCAATTACCATTCCAATAACTAACTTTTTCATCGTTTTTTCTCCTTAAAAAATTGCGCGGATCTTTTTTTTAAAGATCTGCTGATAAGCGGTTTCCGCCTTTCAGAAACCATAAAAAACGATGAAACATTAGGGCATGAAGATTAATCTTCCATTAAGATAGAGTGAATATCTCATTAAAACAAAGGCCAGCGCTTAATGAACCACACCTTGTCTGGCGTGACCAGTTCTGCGACATGAACCAGGCCATCAGGCTTGATCTTGTCGAGGTATTGAGGTAACAAAAGCCTGGCCCGTCTTTTCAGCCCCGATGCATTCAGGCAATGGCTGTTGCATACAATACCCAAAGATTGGGTCGTCTATTCCAAACCACTGGTTTCAGGACAGGCTGAAGTGGTGATGTCTATCTGCAGGCACACCGAGTCCACAGCCCTTGATTCATGAAATTCTCGGCAGACAGACTCTTGTCACTGGTGCTAAAAAGTTTCTTCATCCAGGGCCTGAGCGGATCTCCGGGACCGATCCTGGCTGGCCCACCAGGTGGGGGTGGCCAGGATAAGGGGCAGATCAAAGGGTTTCGTCACATGATCAAAGGCGGTGTACAGGCGGACAAGTGCCTGCCGGCCGGCCCGGGTGTCCACCATGGGGGCGTTGTACAGGTCCGGGTGGAGGTGGTCCGGCGTGGAGTGGGCAATAACCTCGACCACTGCGGCTTCGGTCAGGATCAGCGAGGATTCGATGAGAAGTCTGGATAGTTCCATACTAAAGTTGCCCATGTGCCTCATTTAAGTTTAGCAGATCGGTAACACGGTCCGAACATTCTGCTGTCACCTTATACCGGAGTTACATCAAAATTTCATCCCAAATTTAAGGTATTTAGATGACAGCCCCAGCCATTCAGGACATTCTCCCCTGCCCGGGGGACCCTGGCGCAGATAAAGACCAGGACCGGATCGCCCGGATTCTCGGGGTGGTCCACGGGTCTGCCGACCGTTTCATCCGCTCGTTGCCCTTCTGCCATGGGGATGCCACGGCCGGGGCGGAAAACGAGTTCCAGGCCGTGGTCCAGGGCCGGCGGCAGGATGTGGACCTGGCCCGGACCCTGGAGGCCTCCAATTACTACCAGAACCTGGTCCTGCAGGCGAAATCTGGGGAGTCCTCCCAAAAAAGAATCCAGGCCCTGGAATCGTTTTTAAGGGACAAGGACGGCCGGACCTGGGAGAACTCCTGGGTGCGGTTTCCCCGCCAGGCCCTGAACGCCTCGGCCAACGCGGTGTTCAACCGGGACCTCAAGGCGGACAAGTCCAATCCGGCCTCCCCTTATAGAGCGGATGCCGGGGATTTTGTCCGTGAGGAAAACGGGGAACCCCTGGTCCGCATCCCGGTGTCCTATCTGCTCAAGCTGACCCTGGCCCAAGTCCTGGGGGACGAAACCGGTCTTCCCCTCCACATCCGGGCGGGGGGTGAGAAGATGATGGCCCACTTCTCCAATGACAACTCCTCCCCGGAACTCTTCTCTTTTTATCCGGTGACATCCGGTGCTGCCGCCGGGGTCGGGGACCGCCTGGCCGGCGAGACCCTGATCCGCTTTCTTTTGACCCAGGCCCTGGTGGCCTACGCCCAGGACCGGTTCGGCTTGAGTGAGACCGGTCAGCAGGTCAAGGTCTTTTTTTCGCCCACCCCGCCCACGGGCCAGAAGCGGCTCAACGACTGCATTTCAGACGCCTTTTACAGGGAGCTGTTCATGAGCCCCTGCCTGTCGGGGTGGGACCTGGGGGAGAAGAAAAAAGACTATATGAACCTGTGCCACCAGGTCATGTCCAGAAGCCAGATCAACGCTGTTTCCCGCCTCAGGGAAGCCGGGATCATCACCTCCAACCTGGTGGTCCTGCCCAATATCTCCAACATCAGCCTGGCCAACAACGGTACCCATGTCAGCCTGGGCAGCGTCAAACTCTCCGCCATGCTGGCGGATCCGGCATCCGGGTTCGGGGCCGGGGATGAAAAGTATCTGGGGGACCTGTCCATCAAGATCGGGGAGCATTTTCTGCCCCTGATGGCCACCACTTACAGCGGCGCGCCCCATCGCCTGGAATTTGAAGACTTCCATCCCGAGCGGGTCCTGGGGTTTCTGCCCCACGAGCTTGACGACACCCATCTGCGGATGATCTGGCGGCGGTGGAAAAAAAAGGCCGACCTGAATGTCATGGGTCAGCCCCTGACCCCTTTCGGTCCAGTGTGGCTGGACCGGCTCATCGCAGGCGTGTTCGGCCTCAAGGGCGATTTTATCCCGGACGCCCGGCTCATCGACTATTTCACCTCGGTGATGAGCACCTTTAACAGCCCGGCCCTGGACGGCTCCCTTGCCAGCGAGGCCAGTCTGGAAAACGATTTGACCGAAATGGGGGTGTTTGACCACCGCATGTCCCTGTATCAGCTCATCCGCTTAAGAAAGTTTAAGGCCATGGGGTACTCAGGCTTTGAGCACCGGTACTTCAGTGTCTTTGAAAACATCCGGCAGGACATGGGCGGGGCCGCCGACCTGCAGCTGCTCATCACGGCCCTGACCCAGAAGTATATTCATTCCAACACTGTGGACCATGCCATGATTCCCGACACCCCGGCCACTGAGAGCGAGCGCCGCCAGATCTTTTTTTGCACCGCCATCGGCATCCCCACCTTTTTTGTCAAGACCCGGACCCCAAACCAGTTTTTAAAACGCATTCTGAAACAGGCAAGAAAGACCCGGGCCTCAAGGCGATATCCCGGATTCACCCGGGTCCTGGTCAAAGAGTACCAGCAGGCACTCATCCGTCTGATCCGGGCGGACGGGTCTGACCTGATCGAGGCTTTTAAACTGGGGGCGGCAGTGGATGACCTGGAAAAACGGATTGCAAGCCCCATGGCCTATTCTGCCTGGGGCCGCCTGACCAAAGGGATCCTGGGGGACGAGGCCACCTTTCCCATGGCCATGACAGGCCGCCGGTTCAACGCCAGGGCCGAACAATTTTACGGCAACAGCCTGCGGCAGTCCCATATCCGCCAGGGGTTTGCCCAGCTGGAAAAGGCCATGGAAGAAATGGACCTCTGGGGCCGCTACCGGGATAGGGGCTACGGCAACGCCGTGCGCGCCATCCTGGGAGAGCAGGACCCTTTCTCCTTTCTCAAGTCCGTTGGCCAGGCCTTCATGGATGATGATGTGGCCAAAGGCCCCTTGAAAAAGCTGATCTACCTGATCATCCTGGTGGTCAGCCGGGAGATGCAGCTGTGGGACAGCACCCGAACCCAAGTCTAATTCTTTATAATCCAACCCCAACAGACCGGAAAGATAATTCCCGTGATGAACTCCAAGACCCTCCACCAATACATTGACCGGGCATCCGCCCGGGTGATGACCGAGACCCTGACCGCAGACCCGGTAATCCGGGCGGTATACGCAGGTATCCGGGACAACGCCCCCCTGGTGTTCAACCTGCTGGTGTCCAAACGGATGTCCTGGGTTTTGGGGGCCCTGTCATATGATTTCCCATTCAGACGGCCGCTCAGGGATCCTTTGGCCTTTCTGAAGGCCTCGGGCATTGATCTGCGGGAGGCAGCAGATGATCCAGCGTCCTTTACCACCTACAGAAAGATCTTTGAACGTAGGATCCGGTACCGGGAACTGAGGCCCATGCCCGAAGATCCTTCTGCCGTGGTATCCCCGGCAGATGCCAAGGTCCTTCTGGGATCCTTTGACCGGGGGGGCGATTTGTTCATCAAGGGTAAATTTTTTGAATACCCGGAACTGCTGGGGACGGACAAATCCCTTTGGTGCAGTCTGTTCAGGGACGGGGATTTTGCCGTTTTCCGGCTCACCCCGGAAAAATACCATTACAACCACACGCCTGTGACCGGCAATGTGGCGGATATCTACGAGATCAGCGGAAACTACCACTCCTGCAACCCCGGGGCTGTGGTACGGGAGGTGACCCCCTATTCAAAGAACCGGCGGGTGGTCACCATCCTGGACACGGATGTGCCCGGCGGTACCGGTGTGGGCCGGGTGGCCATGGTAGAGGTGGCCGCCATGATGATCGGGGACGTTGTCCAGTGCTACAGCCGGAAGCGGTATGCAGATCCCGCAGCCTTGGCTCCTGGGATGTTCCTGGAAAAGGGCTGCCCCAAAAGCCTGTTCCGCCCGGGAAGCTCCACCACCATTTTGATCTTTGAAAAAAACCGGGTCCGGTTCGCACCGGATCTTGTGGCCAATGTGAACCGAACAGACGTTGCCAGCAGGTTCTCTGAAGGTTTCGGTCGTCCCCTGGTGGAAACGGACCTTGCGGTCCGCTCCATGGTTGGGTACGGGATTGCTTCCAGGAACTGCGGCGGCAAAATGCATCTTTAAGAGGGGGACAGAATGGAGGTCATAATCTTTATTATTGGAATGGGAGGGGCCATGTTCGGGATTTTGGCCTGGGGGTTTTTCGCCCTGCCCCGGGAAAAATGGCAGATGGCTGCCGTGCTTCCGGTCAAAAAACTGGATCGCGGCCAATGGCAAGGGCTGAACCTGACCTGGTACGGGATCCTGTCGGCCAACGCCTATACCTTGGGGGTGGTCATGGCCGTGATGCTGGCCGGGGCGGCCGGGGTCCCGCTGTCAGCGCTGGTGCTGCTGACCCTGCTGCTGCTGGGAATCACGGTTCCGGCCTCAAAGATCGTCGCCAGGCTGGTTGAAAAAAAGAAAGGGACCCTGACCGTGGGCGGGGCGGTCTTTACCGGGGTGGTGGCGGCCCCGTGGCTTATCGTGCTGGTCAACCAGAATCTGGGCCGGGCCGCGGGGTTTTCCATGCCGGTCATGGCGGTCATGGCCAGCCTGAGCATCGGCTATACCTTTGGGGAAGGCCTGGGACGGCTGGCCTGCCTCTCCTTCGGCTGCTGCTACGGCAAGCCCCTGAATCAGTGCCCTCCCTGGATGCAGCGTTTGTTTTCACACTTTCATGTGGTCTTTACCGGCAGCACCAAAAAGGCGGCCTATGCCTCGGGCTTGGAGGGGGAAAAGATGCTGCCGGTGCAGATCGTCACTGCGGCGCTGTATACCGTGTCCGGCCTGGCCGGCACCTGGCTCTTCCTTTCAGGGATGCCAGGGGCCGCTCTGGTTGAAACCCTGCTGGTCACCCAGGTCTGGCGGGTGGTGTCCGAATGTTTTAGGGCCGATTACCGGGGGGGCAGAAAATTCTCCGCTTATCAGATCATGGCCCTGGCCACCATTGCCTACGCCGGGATTATGGGGCTTGTCTTTCCAGCCCCTGAGGTGCCGGCCCGCCTTTTAACCGGGCTGGCCGCCCTGTGGCACCCTGGCATGATCCTCTTTTTCCAGGGGATCTGGCTGGCCGCCTTCCTCCACGCCGGCAGAAGCTCGGTCACCGGGTCCAGGGTCTTTTTCCACGTGGTCCGGGACCGAATTTGAGCCAAAGTCGCTGCCGGGGGCCGGCCTGGATCAGGATCAGTAGCGGCCATGAACTGGGCGCCGTTCTATTCCTGTGGGCCTGGGATCTGGTTAAGTTCTGGGTGCTGAAAGATCTTCTGAAAGGCCAGGGGATTGATCCTGTCGTCTTTCTGTTCTTTGATATGGTGACGGTGCCTTTTTTTATCGTGGGATTTGCCCGCCTGGTCAACGCCCTGGCCGGAAAAATCCTGGCCTGGCCCCTGGTGGTGGGGTGGGGGATCATCGTCCTGGTCAATACCTTTCTGCCCTATGTCTATGCCGCTGTTGCCGGAGAGGCCAGGTTCACCCCCGAGGCCTGGGCCGTGTTCTGGTGTCTGGTCTTGCTGGTGCTGGCGAATCTGATCAGAACCATCGCCTCCCAGGTGAAGTGCCGGAGAGAGGCGGCCGTTGCCCCACCCAGGCTGACCGGTCCGGAAGGGGACGGGCCCGAAAATAAACGGACATTGTCTGCTGGGCAGGCTAGGCTGGATGACCAGGGGCAGGCAGATAAAAAAACGGGTTCCCCTGTCACTTTCATATGAAATGCACCGCACGTTTACCCTGTTTGACAACCGATACCGTTTCCCAGGTATTTTGACTTCTCCACATCCCGGACCGCATTGCCCTCAATCCCTCCCGAAGCAGTAAAACATAATCCTTTCCTATCATTCATGTAACCGTTTTCAAATATTTGCCTGGCATATTAATCCAAAAAAATGACGCTGATATTCACATTAATAATTTAAGCAGGTTAGACCTAAAAATAGCAATGATGAAAACACTTTCTTTTTTTTCATCCGTTTATGTAAACGGTTACATGGGACAGAGACAATGAGCACCATTGTGGATGTGGCCAACCTGGCAAGGGTATCCACGGCAACGGTATCCCGGGTGATCAACACCCCGGACCAGGTCAGCCCCGCCACCCGGGACAAGGTTCTCAAAGCCATGGAAACCTGCCAATATCGGTACAATGCCCTGGCCAAGGGATTTGCCACCCAAAAAACCCGGATCATCGGGGTGGTGGTCCCCTCCATCACCAACCCCGTCTTTGCCGAATCCACCCGGGGCATCCAGGATGTCTTAAGCGCCTGCGGCTACCACACCATCCTGGGCAACACCGACTACACCTATGCCAGGGAGGCCGAGACCCTCCAGGTCTTCAGGCAGATGCAGGTCGAGGGGATCATCATCTCCACCACAGACCTCAAGGGAGAGGCACTGGCGGCCCTGAACCGGGAGGATTTTCCCTTTGTCCTGACCTATTCCACGGTCCGGTCCGGCCCGCTCTCCTGTGTGGGGGTGGATAATTTTGCCGGAGGGTACAGGGCCACCGCCCACCTGACAGCCAACGGCCATACCCGCATCGCCATGCTGGCCGGTGCCTTTTCCTTTTCGGACAAGAGCCGCCACCGCTGGTACGGATACAGAAAATGCCTCCGGGATAACAAGCTTTCCTACGATGCCGCTCTGGTCCTGCAGTCCGACTATACCCTGGAGGGCGGCATGGCCGGCCTTGACCGCCTCATGGCCCTGGACCATCCCCCCACCGCGGTCTTTTGCTCCAACGACTACCTGGCCCTGGGGATCATGGAAAAGGCCAGACACCTGTCCCTGTCCATCCCCCGTGATCTGTCTCTGGTGGGCTTTGACGACATCCCCATGGTTGGCTTTCTCACCCCGGGGCTGGATACCATCCATCAGCCCGCCTACGACATGGGGCAGGAGAGTGCCAGGGTACTGGTCTCCCGGCTGAAGGATGGCCCCGGGCGTCCTGTACACAAATTGCTGCCCACCCAATTGATCAAACGGGGATCGGTGCAGCCGCCCACCGGAACACCCAGGGAAATTCCCTGTAACCATAATTGAACCTGATACTTTTTAACCTAAAGGAGAACACCATGAAACGCATTATCCTCACCACCCTCATTGCCGTATTGGGCTTTGCAGGCTGGGCCAATGCCGGCAGTTCGGCCATCTGCTACAACTGCCCGCCCATGTGGGCGGACTGGGCCAGCCAGCTTGCAGCCATTGAACAGAACCTGGGCATCACCATGCCCCATGACAACAAAAACTCCGGACAGACCCTGTCCCAGCTCATTGCTGAAAAGGCCAACCCTGTGGCTGACGTGGCATACTATGGTGTCTCCTTTGGCATCAAGGCCAAGGCGGCCGGCGTTGTCACCCCTTACAAACCCGCCCATTGGGACGAGATCCCCAAGGGCCTCAAGGACCCCGACGGCAGCTGGTTCACTATCCATTCGGGCACCATCGGCTTTTTTGTCAACAAGGATGCATTGGACGGCGCCCCGGTGCCCAGATCCTGGGCCGACCTGCTCAAGCCCGAATACAAGGGGATGGTCGGCTATCTGGATCCCACCAGCGCCTTTGTGGGATATGCCGCAGCCATCTCCGCCAACCTGGCCATGGGCGGCAGCCTGGACAACTTCACCCCCGGCATCGATTACTTCAAAAAGCTGAAGAAAAACCGTCCCATCGTGCCCAAACAGACCTCCTATGCCCGGGTCATCTCCGGGGAAATCCCCATCCTCTTGGACTATGATTTCAACGCCTACCGAGGCAAGTACAAGGACCAGGCCAATGTGGAATTTGTCATTCCGGCGGAAGGCGCCATTGTGGTGCCCTATGTTATGAGCCTGGTGAAAAACAGCCCCCATCCCGACCGGGGTAAAAAGATCCTGGACTTCATCATGTCCGACAAAGGCCAGGCCGTATGGGCCAATGCCTTTTTAAGGCCGGTCCGGGCCAGCGCCCTTTCCAAGACGGCCGCCGAAAAGTTCCTGCCGGCGTCCGAGTATGAAAGGGCCAAACCCATTGACTACAAGAAAATGGCCCAGGTTCAGAACACCTTCCGTGACCGTTATCTTTCCGAGGTCCGGTAAGGTTTAACCCTTCCGGGCGCCCTGCAGGGCGCCCGGTATCTACCGGCCGAATCGCCCGGCCGCAAATCGGAAAACCGCCATGACCACGCATACCCGTTTTCAAAAAATTATTCTCACCCTGCCGGTGCTCATCATTTTTCTGGCCTTTTTCATCCTGCCCATGGCCAGGCTGGCCCTGGCATCCACCCGGAGCCCTTCCGGCCTGGGACTTTACTGGACCATGCTCACCACGGGCCGGTATATTGAAACCCTTGTCTATACCGTATTGCTGTCTTTCGGGGTCACCGGGGTGACCCTGATGATTTCAGGAATCGTGGGGGTATTTCTCCAGAGGAATGCCTTTTTCGGCAAAAAAATCCTCATTGCCGTTCTGACCTTTCCCCTGGCCTTTCCCGGGGTGGTGGTGGGCTTTATGATCATCCTTCTGGCCGGGCGGCAGGGCCTTGTGGGAGACATCTTTCAGGCCCTGACCGGCGACCGGCTGGTCCTGGCCTACTGCATGACCGGGCTGTTTTTAGGCTATCTCTACTTTTCCATTCCCCGGGTCATCACCACCATCATGGCGGCGGCGGAGAAAATTGACACCAGCCTGGAAGAGGCGGCCCGGTCCATGGGGGCAAGTCCGTTCCAGGTCGCCCGGGACGTGGTCCTTCCGGCGCTGGTTCCGGCGCTGATCTCTTCCGGGGCCATCTGCTTTGCCACCTCCATGGGTGCCTTTGGCACCGCCTTTACCCTGGCCACGGACATTGATGTTCTGCCCATCATCATCTATACGGAATTCACCCTGTCTGCCAACATCGCCATGGCCTCGGGCCTCTCCATCTTTCTGGGGGCCATCACCTGGGCCGCCCTGGCCCTGGCCAGAAGCGCCACCGGGCAGACCCTGGCGGCATCGGCATAACCCCAAGAATTTTAACATTATGAAAACAGACACCAAATTTTACGCCCAGCTCTTTTTGACCCTGATCACCTGCGCCTTTCTGGTGATTCCGGTCTGTCAGTCCGTCCTGGCCGGCATCACCGTCAACTACATTGCCGGCATCAAAAGCGGGCTGACCCTGAAATGGCTGATTGAAGTCTGGTCCCTCTACCGGGACACCATTTTCAGAAGCATCGGCATTGGCCTGGCCTGCCTGGGCGTTGACCTTGTGGCCGGGGTCCCGGCAGCCTATGTCATGGTCAAAACCAATAACCGGATCACCCGTGCCCTTGAAGAATTTTTAGTCATCCCCCTGGCCATTCCGGGTCTGGCCATTGCCCTGGCCCTGCTCATCAGCTACGGGGGATTCACCGAATTTCGCAAAAGCTGGCTGATCATCCTCACAGGCCATGTGATTTTCACCCTCCCCTTCATGATCCGGTCCGTGATTGCCGTCATGGCCTCCATGGACATTCAGGGTCTTGAAGAGGGGGCATCCAGCCTCGGTGCCGGCTTCTGGCGGCGCTTTTTCTCCGTCATCGTTCCCAATGCCAAAACCGGCATCCTGGCAGGTTCCCTGATGGCCTTTACCCTTTCGGTGGGCGAATTCAACCTGACCTGGATGCTGCATACCCCCTTAACCAAGACCCTTCCTGTGGGCCTGGCGGACAGTTACGCCTCCATGCGCCTTGAAATCGGCTCAGCCTATACCATTGTTTTTTTCATCATGATCATCCCCCTGCTCATGGCAATGCAATGGGTGGCCACCCTGACCCAAGGCAAAAAAACCATCCGGGAAGACGCCCCAGGGCAAGACAGCCTTACCGCCCTTCCCAAGGAGAGAAGACCCATGAATCCCAACCCAAATACTGGCACATCCACGGATACAATTTCTACCGGCCCGTCCACCGGCACATCCATCACCCTGAAACACTGCGCCAAGACCTACCCCGGCAACACCATGGCCCTGAAGCCCACTGATTTGTCCATCAACCCGGGGCAGACCGTTGTCATCCTCGGACCCTCGGGCTGCGGCAAGACCACCACCCTGAGAATCATCGCAGGCCTTGAATCCCCGGATGCGGGGGGTTCTGTGCATTTCAACGAGAAAAACGTCACCCATATCCCCATAGAAAAGCGGAACGTGGGCATGGTATTTCAAAATTACGCCCTCTTCCCCAATATGAATGTCACAGAAAACATCGGATACGGACTCATGGTCCGGGGCATGGAGAAAAATGGGGCTCGAAAAAGGGTTCAGGAGATGCTGGCCATGATGCAGATTGAGGATCTGGCCGACCGGCGCATCAACCAGCTCTCCGGCGGCCAGCGCCAGCGGGTGGCCCTGGCCCGGGCCATTGCCACCCGGCCCCGGGTCCTGCTGCTTGACGAGCCCCTCACCGCCCTGGATGCCAAGCTTCGGGATGCGTTGAGGGTGGATATCGACGACCTGCTCAGGTCCGTGGGCATCACCGCGGTCTACGTCACCCATGACCAGGCCGAGGCCATGGCCCTGGGGGATTGCCTGGTCATCATGTCCAGGGGAAAAATCGCCCAGACCGGCACCCCCAGACAGATCTACAATCATCCGGCCAGCGAATTCGTGGCCCGGTTTGTGGGCAGCATCAACACCCTGGAAGGGACGGTTCAAGACGATGCTTTTTGCACCGCCGGCACAGCCATTCCCCTGGCCGACCTGCCAGGCCTGCCCCCCAAAGGGGGTGAACCGGCCCGTTTCTTTTTCAGGCCCGAACATGCCCGCCTCACCGATCCCGGCTCAGGCCGGCTTGCCGCCCGGGTGGTCTCCTCGTTTTTCCTTGGGGACCGGACCAAATTGATGGTAAAAGACCCTTCAGACCAGATCTTTAACCTGGAAACCCCGGGCCATCTGTCATTTACCCGGGATGACGCCGTGGGCATTGACCTGGATACCGCGTCCTTTATGACCTTTGGAGATTAATAAATGCTCATTGCCCAGCTGTCCGACCTTCACATCAACCCAAACGGGGATCCGGCCTATGGCCGGGCAGATACCCTTTCCAACCTGACACTCACCCTTGGGGCGGTAAAAGGATACAACCCGGATATTGTCGTGATCACGGGGGATATCTCGGACCGGGGAGAGGAAAGGGCCTACCGCCTGTGCAAATCCCTTCTGGATAAAACCGGGCTTCCCTATATTCCCCTGCCCGGGAACCACGACCACCGCCCCACCCTGACCCGGGTGTTTGAAGACCGAAACACCCCCCTGTCAGGCCCGGGCCATCTATGCCGGATCATTGCCGAAGATCCTCTGCTGCTCATCGGCCTGGACACAGTCATTGAGGGAGAACACGGCGGCGGCCTGGACCAGGAGCGCCTGGACTGGCTGGATGCAGTGCTGTCCGCCCATGCCCATACCCCGGCCTGCCTCTTCATGCATCATCCCCCGTTTCTGACGGCCATCCCCCACATGGATACAGAGCCCTTTAAAAACTGGGAATGCTTCCGAAAGCTTATCCGACGCCACAGCCAGGTGATCCGGATCTGCTGCGGCCATGTCCACCGGCCCATCACCCTGGACTTTGCCCATACCATTGCCATGGTCTGTCCGGCCGTGGGCATGCAGATCCCCCTGGATTTTTCCCAAAGGGCCCCGTCTGCCTTTAACACCGAGCCCCCGGCCTTCATGCTCCACACCTATACCCCGGGATGGGACAACTCTCCCGCCCTGATCTCCCATGTCAAACCGGTGGAACTGCAACCCGGACAGTTTGAGCAGACCTTTGCCTTTATTGAGGTGGACTTGCCGGATTAAGGCCCGGGCACAAAGAAGACGGCCGGTTTGCCCTGTATTGGAACCGGGTCGGCGGGGTCCACCTGCAGACCTGTATGGACCTGGAGGGGGAATGGTACGCCAAAGCCCGGGACACCCAGAAAGAAGTCATCAGGAAGGACCGCCTGTTCAGAACAGTCAGGGACCAGTTCCTGTGTGACCGGTTCAAAAAGACCCGGTATGAAGTGCCGGACAGCCTGCCGGTTCACAGGTAACCACTTATTATATGCCTTGGGACAAAACTTTGTATCTAATGCGGCGATGACACGCTTTTAATCTATTTTTAATACGAGAATAATACCGGCATAACGGTACTGGTTTACATACAAGGTATGTCAAATATTTTATCAGGAGTCTGCCATGAACAGGTTACTGCCGTCATCAACAAAGAGGAACCACACTTTCATCCCTTGTCAGGACAATGAAAAGCTGTCCTGGTTCAAGGAAAAACTGCTGGCCAAACAACAGGAACTGGTCCAGAAACGGACTGACATCAAAAAAAATATCCGCAGCCTAAAAATAAAGCATGCGGATGTGGTGGACCAGAGTATCTTGATGAGCAGCATTCAACAGGAGATCGATTTTTCCCGGCGCTGTGATGTACTGATCACCCAGATTGAAAGGGCCCTTGAAAGAATTGAAGAGGGCGGGTTCGGCTATTGTGAACTCACCGGCGAACCCATTGATGAAAGACGTCTGGCGGTACAGCCCTGGGCCACCCTGTCCATCAAAGCCCTTGAGGAAATTGAAAAAAAGCAGTCCCTGTCCTATTTTTGAGAAACCGGTTTCGATTTATCGCTGCGATTATACCGGTTTGTCAGGCTTTCCAGTGCAGGGTTGCTTATTGTGTGTACTCTGCGGCCAGGTGCTGCTCCGCAGCTCATGGCTTCCAGGATGACATTGCCGAAGGTATCAAACCGGAACAGCATCACCAGCAGATCAAACACTTTTTTTTCCTCGCTCAACCGGCTGCCATACAACAGAAACCATGTCTGTTTCAGATACCTGCCCCTGGAAAAATGTCTGGCAGAAAAAATACTTGCATACGTTATGTGTATGTGTATAATAGGTGCATACAAACCATGCAGGAGTTAGAGATTATGGCAGGAGTTAGAGATTATGCAAAAACAGTCAGAAAACTTGGTCAGAAAACAGTTTTTTATCTCCCCGGCCAATGTTGATAAGCTTGAAAAGTTGAGTTCAAAATTAAAAGGCCGGTCTGCGGCTCAAATCGTCCGGGACGCTATAGACGCTTATGATCCAGACGATGAAAAGGAAAGCGAAATGATAGCCTTGGCCCATACCAAGGTGAAAGAGGCTTTAGAGGCTACCGCCAGGGCAAATCAGACAATGGATAATTGTTTAATCTCTCTTTCAAAGGAAGAAAATTAATGTCCAGTTTTACAGATTTGCTGATGGATCTTATCAAGTTGACCGACTCTGTAAAGGCTTTGGATGCCAAAACAGAAAGGCTTTCAGAAAGAACTATAGATATTGATAAACGGGTGGTCCGTCTGGAAACTTTTGTGGAGGTCGGCCAGGATCAGCAAAAAAAATTACCAGGGAAAGAGTAAGTGTTGGCAGAATTTGTTTTTTCCGAGGGAACTAGGCCAGGGGGTTGATAAATCCATTGCCTTTCTTTTATTTCAAAAAAGAGGGGGTGGATTTGGAACGGCGCCAATATGGAATTGCTTTTTTTCATTGAACCGGCTATTCTTGGCCCCTTCAATTGAATACGCGAACTAAAATAGACCTGAACAGCAAAGGACGGGACAAATGAAATACCTGTGGTGGGGGATTCAAATTCTGGTCACAGCCGTGTCAATCTTTTTCCTGGTCTTTGGCATTGACCTGCTCAGGGGGGCTTATGGTCTCAAGGACCCTTTCAGCTTTATCATGACCTTTTTTGCGGCCAGTTTCATCATTCTCTTCAGCCTGGCCATGGCTGCTGTTTCTCTGATCAAGATGGTCCGGGTTTTTCGCACCCTCAAACAGCACAAACTCAATAATTAAGCAGATGTGATGACGGTTTTATTCAACGCCCAGACCCTTTCCAAAACCTTTGGCGACGACACCCTGTTCACGGACTTAAGCTTTGACATCAAAGCAGGGGAAAAACTGGGGCTGATCGGAATGAACGGATCGGGCAAGTCCACCCTGCTGCGCATCATTGCCGGCCTCACCCTGCCCGACGAAGGAGAGGCAACCCTCAAACCCGCCACCATCACGGCCTACCTGTCCCAGTCGGATGAATTGGACCCGGAACTGACCGTGGAGCAGGTGCTCTACAAGGCGTTGGAATCCCAGCACCTGGATGACAAGGAATGCCACCGCCGGGTGAACCAGGGCCTTGGCAAGGGCGGATTCATTGATCCCTGGCAGCAGGTCTCCCAGCTCTCCGGCGGTTGGAGAAAGCGCCTGGCCATTGTCCGGGCCCTAAGCCTTGAACCGGATCTTCTGCTTCTGGACGAACCCACCAACCATCTGGACATTGCCGGCATCCTTTGGCTGGAAACCATCCTCAGTGCGGCCCCTTTTTCCTTTGTCCTGGTCAGCCATGACCGGACCTTTCTGGAAACGGTCTGCTCGCATACCATGGAGATCGCCCAGTACTTTGACCAGGGCTATTTTAAAATCCAGGGCCAGTACCGGTTGTTTGAAAAAGAGCGGGAAAAATACCTGGAGGCCCAGGCCAGGCGCCAGGCCTCCCTGGCCTCCAAGATGAGGCGGGAAGAGGCATGGCTGCGCCAGGGACCCAAGGCCAGGACATCCAAGGCCAAGTTTCGTATCGAACAGGCTGAAACCCTGAGACAGGAGCTTGTCCAGGTCAAAAACCGAAACCGCCAGACCGCCAAGGTGGAGATTGACTTTTCAGCCACCGGCCGCCAGACCAAAAAGCTGATCCGGGTCCACAATCTCACCAAGGGATTTGAAGGCAAGCCCCTGTTCTCGGGCTTGACCTTTGAACTGGGGCCAGGCTTCTGCCTGGGCGTCGTGGGTGAGAATGGCTCTGGAAAATCCACATTTCTCACTCTGGTAGAGCAGACAGCCGAACCAGACCTTGGCACGGTCAAATGGGCGGACAACCTTAAGGTGGCTGTATTTGACCAGAACCGGACGCAATTGAATCCAGAGGACACCCTCAGGCAGGCATTGAATCCAGAAGGCGGAGATGCCGTCATGTTCAAGGGCCGCTCTCTGCATGTGGTCTCCTGGGCCAAGCGCTTTTTGTTCATGCCCGATCAGCTGGACATGCCTGTTGGAAGGCTGTCCGGCGGGGAAAAGGCCAGGATTATCCTTGCCAGCCTCATGCGCCAGCCCTGCGATGTCCTGCTTCTGGACGAGCCCACCAATGATCTGGATATCCTCTCTTTGGAAGTTCTTGAAACCAGTATCCAAGAATTTCCCGGTGCAGTGGTCATGGTCTCCCATGACCGATATCTCATGGACAGGGTATGCCACAGGATCCTCTATCTGGACCGGGAGCATCCCCCGGTCTTTTATAAAAGCTTTGACCAGATCATGACAGCCAGAAAAGACCGAACCGTCAAAGCCCCAAAATCCGCCTCAACCGAAAAAGCAGCCCCTAAAAAAAAGAAAAATCCCGGCTTAACCTACAAGGACAAATTTGAGCTGGAACATATTGAAGAAAAAATCCTCGGGGCAGAACAAGAGGTGGAAAAATTAACCCAGGCCGTCCAGAACCCGGACATTGCCAGCAACCCTGAAAAACTCACCGACATCTGCGCCTGCCTGGAAAAGGCAGAAGCCCAAGTCCAGCACCTATACGACCGATGGGAGACCCTGGAGGCCAAGAAAGCCGACGCCGCTGAAAACAGCTGCTGAAAACAGCTGCCATCTGGGGAATTACAATCGCTGAATCAGGTACACAAATACCGGCAGGTTGCTCCGGGCTTTGATTCTGTTGACCAGGGGAAGCAATTCGCGTTTTTTAGGGCTGTTCTTCAAAGGGGATAGGTAAATCACGCCTTTTTTCAGCGGTGTGGCAGGCTGGCTTTCAAGCAGATCCATAAGAGAAAGATAATGATCCTCAGGCAGGTCCTCACCAATGACAAAATTGGCCGTCACCTCAATATTTTCATAAGCTGAATTAATATCAAGCATTTTGGCATAGGCTTCTGTGACCTTTGATTCATTCAGGGGCTTGCCGATCAAGTCAAGGGTTGAATCATCCACAGATTCAAGCCCGATATTGATATAGGTATAAAAGGCAAGAAGGTTGAGTGCGTCAAACAATGCGTTTTTTGACTGAAGAAACGAGTCAACACTTCCGAACAAGAAGAGAAATGGCGTTTGGGGGCGATTGTTGAACCCGAATGCATCACTGGCCTGGGCCGCTGAAAACAGCAGCAACTGCTCTTTGGCGGCAAGGGCGTCATGATCACCGAGAAACAGCCCGTTATAATTTTCAAAATCATCACCGTAAAAGGCCTTTAACTGGGCGATCTGGTCTGATATCTCTGACTTGGACCGCACCTGAAACCGCTGGCGTGATTTTACACAGCAGAACTTGCACTGATACAGGCACCCGCGGCAAATGTTTACGGGAATCACCTCATAATCGATATGACGGGTATCTGGCGGCAGCACACTGGTCTGCCCGCCGAGAATCTCATGGAACCGGGTTGCCCGGTCATGAAGTGTGTTGTCATTGTTTTCCATGACTTTTTCAACAAGGGCCTGGGTGTTAAACGGCCGGCCTGCATTTTTTGAGGTATACAGGTCACCAAAGAGCTGGGCCCAGGCGGCAAATGCTTTCATAATTTCAGGATCTGCCAGATAGTTGATCTCCCATAAGGGGTTGCTGGCATAGGGAAGGCAGGGGTAATAATACTCCCCCATCCAGGAGATCACCCCCTTGTCAGAGCTGTCGTCTCCGCATGAATAGTAGACCCAGTCATTTCCATCCGTTCGTTTGAAATGTTCTGCCGGATGAGGCCAATCCGGGGTCAACCCCCTGATGGTCTTGATTTCCCCGTTTAAGTTAAATGCGAATTCAAACTCAGGGGTTTTGATTAAGGCATGTTTGCCGTAGCGCTTGGGAAACCGGTCTTTCCGACTCCGCTCCTGGGCCGGTCTTTCAGGAACTATGATTAAATTATTAAAACCCGGCGGGATGATGTCAGGCCTCCTTTGATTTAAATTCCAATGTCAGGCATGTCTTCACCCTCATATGCTATAAAAAATCTTGGTTTCAGTCAAATCGGCTGTTCCTCACTCCCTGACGATAAACTCGTCCAGCTTGGCAAAAAGCTCTTCCGGCCATTGCTCTGCGGTGAGAAAAATTTGCTTTTCCTCCGGGGTCAGGGTGTCCCGGATTGCCGGGGGCAGGCTGTCATAGGCAATTTGACGTTCTTTCAACTCTTTTTTATTCATCTTTTTATCCTCTGTTTTAATTTTTTCAACGCTGGGTAAGGTCTGAGTGTGGCATTTTTCAGGAAAACAGGCGGGAAATCAGCACCGAAACGGCGGTTTCCACCCTCAGTATCCTGGGGCCGATATGAACCGGGATCGCGCCTGAGCCCTTGAGGGTGTCCACCTCAAGGTCAATGAAGCCCCCTTCGGGACCGATAACCAGAACCGCATCCCGGTTCTCAGCAACCGGGCAGGCCCGGTGGGTCTTGGGATGGGCCAAAAAACAGGGTTTGCCCTTGCTGATCCCGGGCAGCTCCTCTTTGACAAAGGCGGTGAAATAGCGTTTCAGGTAGACTGCTGGCAAAAGGGTGTCCCTGGCCTGCTCCAGTCCCAGTTTCAGATGCCGGTTGATGGGGTCTGCCGCCAGCAGGTCCGTGGACCAGAAGCTTTTTTCCACCCGCCAGGAGTTGATTAAAAAGATCTGCTTTACCCCTAAAGAGGAGACGGCTTGGAGAATCCGCTTGAGCATCTTGGGCCGTGGCAGGGCCAGAACCAGGGTCAGGGGCAAAGGCGTTGGCGGATCCTGGTCAAGGACCACCTCAAGCCGGGCCTGCTCCTTGTCCATGGCCGTCACCCGGCCCGTGCCCATCTTCCCATTCAGTTTTCCGCAGGTCAGGGCCGTGCCGGGTTCTGCCCGGATCACCTTTTTTAAGTGCATGAACCTGCGGCCGGACACCACCACACGATCCAGACCGATAAAATCTTTTTCTTCTAAAAGCAGCAGGTTCACACAAGAAAGCCTCGGTTAAAAGGTAACGACTTCTGGATCCCGGACAAGGGTTTTGAACCGGGTCTCCCAGTCTTTTCCGCCGGTGAGCTGGGCCAGGGCCACAGCCACGTGCACAGGGCTGATCCCGCGGTGCCGCCCCAGGCCCTGGATGCAGGATGGGCAATTGGTCAGTATGGCCTGGTTCCCGTTTTTGCCGTTTTGGCCGGCCCCGCAGGCCTGGGCAAGGGCGTCCGACTTTCTTGCCAGCATGGCATTGCTGATATCCGGCCGGGACAGGGCCAGGGTACCGGCTTCGGAACAGCAATAGGGAACCGCTTTGGCCATCATTCCTGCACCGGCCAACAGGTCCACTGCCCGCTCTTTTAAAGAGTCGTGACAGGGGGCATGGTACAGAACCGCCCCGTCATTGTCCTGGGTGGTATCCAAGGCCAGGCCGTCCTCCAGAACAAACCCGGAGACATCCTGAATCCCGCAGTCAAACACGTCACCCGCCCCCAAATCCTCCAGGGATTCCATACAGGTGCCGCAGGAGACAATGCAGGCGGCAAAGGAAAGGTCGCTGAACATATCCCGGACCTGGGTGAGGATAATGATGGTTTCAAGGCAGATCCGGTTGAACTCCTCGGTTCTGGCGTTGACCTTGAGCGGATAACCGCAGCACAAAAAAGGCGGCGGCAGGATGACCCGAAAGCCCCGGGACAGCAGAATAAATATAGAGGCCCTGGAAATAGAGGAAAACATGCGTTCCGATCCGCACCCGGGAAAGTAGAATACCGTTCCTTTGGCTGCTTTGTCTGGATTGAGAACAATGACCTGATTTTTCTCGGTTCCGGGCAGACACGCACGGAGGCTGGAGGCAGAAGCTTTGGCAACCGGGCTTTTCAGCAGTTGAAAGGGTCTTGTCTTTTTCACCGCCGGTAAAAACCCCAACGGCTTGGCTGCCTGGTGGGCCACGCGCTGGGCCATGCCGCCTGCGGTCAACAGGCCCGCACGGAACACGGCATTTTTTACGGGCCCCTTGGCGCCCAGATAGTCAAGGCTCAGCCGGGTGGTAACAGGGGTGCGCTTGAACCCCATCTTCTTGAGGATGTCCCGCTCTTTGACCGAAATCACCCCGGAGTCAATATTCACCGGGCATTTTTTAAAGCAGCGGTGACAAATGGTGCAGTGGTCTGCAATCTCTTCCAGCCCCTTGAGCACCTTGAACCGGGTGTTCTGGGTCCGCTGGGCAATATACAGCAGGGCCTCGATCAGGGCCCCGATGGCAAGGTTTTTGTTCCGGGGATGAAAAAACATGTTTTCCGCCGGGAAAAAGACCGGGCACTCGGGCTTGCACTTGCCGCAGCGCACGCAGTTGGCGATCTTCATGGCCAGCTCAGACAAAGAGCCGTGCTTGAGGATCCGGGCCTCCAGTTCCAGCAGATTGAAAGACGGGGTAAAGACCTTGCCCAGGATATCGGCTTCTGCAAGCTTACCCGGATTCATCAGCCCCAGCGGGTCCACCCTGGCCCTGTAAGCACTAAATGCAGCCACCTGGTCCGAATCCAGGTACTTGAACTTGGTCACCCCGATGCCGTGCTCACCAGAGACCACCCCGTTGAGTTCCAGGGTTTTTTCCATGATTCGGTCCGCTGCCTGCCCAGCCCGTTCCATCATCTCCCGGTCGTTGGACAGCACCGGGATATTGACATGAACATTGCCGTCGCCTGCGTGCATGTGGGTGGCAATGACGATCAACCTGCTGGACACGGTATTGTAAATACGGTCCACATTTTCAAGAAGCAGGCTGTAGCCCCGCAGACGATCGACAGTTTCGGTGTAAAAGTTCTTTGAATGGATGGCCCGTTCCAGTGCCTCCCTGGAGGCCATGTCCAGTTTTTTGCGGGTGTTGTAGGCCAAATCCTTGATTCGGCCGATTTTTTTTGTCAGCCACTGGGGGTCGGACAGGGGGATGGCCGAAGCCAGGTACTCGGTGATCTCCTGGATCACCCGATGCTGGTTGTACTTTTTCTCCTCGAGATTGGCATCATCAACATACCGGACAAACTCGGCCAGGCTCTTGATGGGAAGGACAATATCCTCGTTGAGCTTAAAGGCGTTGGTATGGGCGGCAATGGCGCCCAGGCGCTTTCTGTCCTCCCAGAACCGTTTGGCCTCGGCCGAATCGGCTGCCACGGTGAATCCGGTCTTGTCAAAGGGCTCAAGAATGGATTCAAGGGTGGCCATGCCCTGCTCCAAAGCGATCTTATCGTTGGAGACCATGTCAATGAGGAGCACGGCTTTGAGCCGGTCCCCCACAGACTGCTTGGTCTTGTATCCAATGGCCCGGATATACTCCTCATCAAAGTGCTCCAATGCCATGAGGGCCGGATCAGTGCCGGCAAACCGGTCGCAGACACGAGTGATGACCTGGCCGGCCTCGGTCATGTCATTGCCGAAAAATTCAATGCAGCAGGTTTTTTTAAAGGCAAACTCCGGATAGAGGATAAATTCGGCCCGGGTGATGATGCCGTCGCATCCTTCTTTCTGAAGTCCGGGAAGTCCATTCAGGGTCTTGTTGGTGACATCCTTGCCCAGCCCTTTTTTCCGGATGTCCTCTCCTGTGAGGCAAATGGAATCAACAGCCTCTCCTTTGACCGTGCTGATATCAAATATGATCTGGTCATGGGGCAGGATTTTCCGGGCCGGATGGTTCCGCCGGGCCACATGCAGCGCCTCTCCGGCCGGGGTGACAATGTCGTAGGACAGGACATTGTCAATGGCCGTTCCGTAGAGGACAGCGGTCTTGCCGCCGGCATTCTCAGCCAGGTTCCCGCCGATGGTGCAGGCCCAGGCTGAGGTGGGATCCGTGGCAAATATGAACCCGGCCTTGTGGGCCGCATCCTTGGCATCCTGGGTGATGACGCCGGCCTCCAGGGATATGGAGGCATAGGGTTTGTTATCTGTTGTCTGGTGCTGTTCTATGGGAAAAATGGCGTTGAGTTTCTCTGTATTGACCATCACGCAGTCCGGGGTCAGGGGAGTGGCCCCGCCGGTGAGTCCGGTGCCGGCGCCCCTGGGGATGATGCTGTAGCCCAGCTTGATAATTTTTTTGACCAGGGCAGGCACATGTGCGGCCTTGTCCGGCCGGAGTACGGCCAGGGGGGCGTAACGCCGCCAGTCCGTGGCATCTGTGGCATGGGAGGTGATGTTAAAGGCGTCAAAAAATAAATTTTTCCGGCCGATGGCAGGCCCCAGTTGACGCTGGATTCGTCCCTGATCTCCGGAAACAGAGGCAATGCTTTTTTTCAGGCCCTGTAATTTTTCACGGCAGGCGTCCAGCACTGTCCGGACCTCATCGTGGCGGGCATGGCTTTGGATAATGCCAAGATCAGCCTCAAATTCAGAAAACAGTTTGTTTCTGAGCAAAGGATGCTCCATCAATTCCTGGAACAAAAAGGCGTTCCTTTGAATGATAAACATATCCCCCATGAATCGGTGAAGCAGGCGGGAGGACCGTCCGGTCCCCTCTTTGTCTTTAAGGGACCGGACAGTGTCTGCAATATCCGATCCAAAAAGATGGTGAATGATCTGGTCGTCGTCTGCGCTGGTGTAGTTGTAGGGTATCTTTCTTTTTGGATCGCTCATGCTTTAAAGTTCAAAGGTTGTCATATTGACCACAAGGTTAAGGTCAATAATCTCCTTTACCACCTCGGGCGGTACCGGGGTATCGGTTCGTAAAAAGATGATGTTCCGCTGGCCGTCTTCTTCCCGACCCACCATCATCCTGGAAATATTGATATTGTGTTCGCCCAGCTTCACGCCGATGGATCCGATGGAGCCTGGCTTGTCCACGTTGTGGATGATCCCCAGGTGCCCTTCGGGAATCACCTCCAGCCGGAACTTGTTGATCCGGACGATTCTTGCGTCATCCTTGCCAAAGATGGTGCCTTCAACAATATTGCTGCCTGTATCCGTGGTCACGGTCATCCGGACCAGGTTCAAGAAGTTGCCTGCCTCCTGGGAGGTGGATTCTGTGATTTTTATTCCCATTTCACTGGCCCGGGAAATGGCGTTCACCGAGTTGACCTCGTACTGAACAAAGTAGTCCAGCATTCCCCGGATGGCGGAGATGGTCAAGGGCTTGAGGTCCAGGTCCGGAAATTTACCGATGTATTCGATATCCACCTGGCGGACGCCCCCGGGGGTGATCTGGGCCTGCATCTTGCCCATCTTTTCGGATAAATACAGAAAGGGTTTAAGCTGGCGCAGCACCTCTCCTGTGACCGAGGGCACATTTACCGCGTTGATCACGGTATCCTCCAGAAGATAGGCCACGATCTGCCGGGCCGCGGCCACGGCCACGTTGGACTGGGCCTCTTCGGTAGAGGCCCCCAGATGCGGGGTGGCAATGACCTGGTCCAGTTTCAGCAGGGGATGATCTCCAGGAGGCTCCGTGGAAAAAACATCCAAGGCAGCCCCTGCCACACGGCCGGATTCGATGGCCGCCATCAAGGCGTTTTCATTGACAATACCGCCCCGGGCACAGTTGATCACCATAACGCCCTGTTTCATCTTATCAAAGGCGTCAGTGTCCAGAAGGTCGATGGTGGCGTCCATTTTTGGCACATGCAGGGTAATATAGTCGGCCCGGGCGTAGAGATCGTCCAGGGAGACATATTCAAAGCCTGCCTTTTCAATGTGCTCAGAGGAAATATTGGGATCATAGACAATGACCTTCATCTTCAGGCCCTTGCCCAGGGTGGCCACAATAGACCCGATATTGCCGAAGCCGATGACGCCCAAAACCTTGTTGTGGACCTCGTGACCCTGAAGCAGCTTCTTGTCCCAGCGCCCCGCCTTGATGCTGGCCGTACCCCTGGGGATGTTGCGCGTTAACGCCATCATCATGGCAATGGCATGCTCGGCCGTGGTCACGGTGTTGCCACCCGGGGTGTTCATGACCGCCACCCCCTTTTTGGTGGCCGCATCAATGTCCACGTTGTCCAGTCCGATGCCGGCCCGGGCCACCACCTTGAGATTGGCGGCTGCTTCCAATACCCGCTCGGTCACCTGGGTGGCCGAACGAATGGCCAATGCATCATACTGGGGAATGATCGTTACAAGCTCATCTTCGGTAAGCCCGGTGTTTACATCCACCTGAATGCCGGGGCTTTGCTTGAACACCTCAACCCCTGCCTCGCTCATCTGATCACTGACCAACACTTTCATGATGATTTCTCCTTTGCAAAGGACGCCATGAACGCGACCAGGGCTGACATGCTCTCCATGGTCGTGGCGTTGTATATGGATGCCCGGCATCCGCCCACGGACCGGTGGCCCTTGAGTCCGCCCAACCCCTGGGCTGTGGCCTTGGCGATAAATTCCTTTTCAAGATCCTCCGAAGGCAGGCGGAAAGTTACGTTCATCAGGGACCGGGAGTCTTTTTCCGCCGTGGTCCGATAAAAATTTGAATCATCGATGAAGTCATACAGGACATCGGCCTTTTTGATATTGTACTCTTGCATCTTTTCAAGACCGCCCATGTCCTCTTCGATCCACTTGAGGACCAGGCCGATGGTGTATACGCCGAAACAAGGCGGGGTGTTGTACATGGAGTTTTTTTCCGCATAGGTCTTATAAGCCAGCATAGAGGGCAGTTTCGGGTTGGCGGTCTCGAGAAAATCCTTTTTAACAAGGACCATGCAACAGCCGCTGGGGCCCAGGTTTTTCTGGGCACCGGCGTAGATCATGCCGAATTTATCCATGGGCAGGGGCCGGGAGTAGATATCGCTTGACATGTCAGCCACCAGAGGGATGCCATCGGTTTCCGGAAAATTATAAAACTGGGTCCCCTTGATGGTGTTGTTTGAGGTGATGTGCACAAACTTTGCATCAGCGCTGAATTTTATATCCTTTGGAATATAGGAAAAATCCTTGTCCTCAGAAGAGGCCACCATGGTGTAAGGGGTGTTCTGGATCTGGGACTCTTTCATGGCCTTGGCAGACCAGGTCCCTGTATTTATAAGATCTGCATGTTCCCCGTCCTTTAAAAAATTCATGGGAATCATGGCAAACTGCATGGAGGCGCCGCCCTGGATGAACAAAACATGCCAGTCGTCACCGACCTTGAGCAGCCGTTTGGCCCGGGCCACCGCATCATCAATAACCGCGTCAAAATAGGAGGATCTGTGACTGATTTCCGTAACAGACATGCCAGAGCCCGCAAAGTTCAAAAACTCCGATTGAATCTGCTTGAGTACAGGCAGGGGCAGGGCTGCAGGACCGGCATTGAAATTGTAAATTCTGTGATCTGTCATCCTTTCCGTTTCCTTTTCACTTAGGGGTTATGAATTATGTTCACGGGTCTTATGAAATTCAATATCAGGCCACTCTTCCATGGCAAACCCCAGCTGATACTCGCTGGTGGTCAAAAAGGTCAGCCTGCCTTCGGCGTCCATGGTCAGGCTGGATTCATTCTTCCGGCGAAACGCCTTTAACCGCTTTTCATCCTCGCAGGTCACCCACCGGGCCACAGAAAGGTCAATGGCTTCATACCCGGCCTTGACATTATACTCGGCAGCCAGCCGGGCCATGGTCACATCAAACTGCAGCACCCCGACGGCGCCGATGATCTGCATGTTCCCGATCAAGGGGCGAAAAACCTGGATGGTGCCCTCTTCAGAAAGCTGGGTCAGTCCCTTGGTCAGGGCTTTGGTCTTTAACGGATCCTGAAGGACCACCCGCCTGAAATGCTCCGGGGCAAAGTTGGGGATGCCCAAAAACTTTAAGGGCTCCTTGGTGGTAAAGGTATCCCCGATCTTGATGGTGCCGTGGTTGTGGATGCCGATGATGTCCCCGGGATAGGCCTCTTCCACGTTGGACCGCTCCTGGGCCATGAATATGGTGGCATTGGATATTTTGATGTCTTTGCCCAGGCGATGGTGCCTGACTTTCATGCCTTTGGTGAATTTACCCGAGCAGATCCTGAAAAAAGCGATGCGGTCCCGGTGTTCGGGATCCATATTGGCCTGGATTTTAAAGGTAAAGCCGGAAAAGGCTTTCTCTGCGGGGTCCACATCCCGGGCGGCCGTGGGCCGGATCCCGGGCGCCGGTGCGATTTTCACAAAGGCGTCCAGCATTTCCCGGACACCGAAGTTGTTGATGGCTGACCCGAAAAATACCGGGGTCTGGGTCCCGTTGAGATACAAAGACAGGTCAAAGGGCTCGGCCGCCACAGCGACAAGTTCCACATCCTCCCGAAGCTGTTCGGCCATGGTGTCTCCGATGAGTTCGTCCAACCGGGGGTCGGCCAGCTCCTTGATCACCACCCCATCCCCGTCTTTGGGAGAATAGCCCGGGGAGAACAGCCCCAGTTCATTTTTTTCAAGGTTGTACACCCCCTTGAACCGCTTGCCCATGCCAATGGGCCAGGTCAGGGGCACGCATTCGATCTGAAGCTTGTCCTCTATGTCCTGGAAGATGTCCAGGGGTTCCATCCCCTCTCTGTCCAGCTTGTTGATAAAGGTGATGATTGGGGTGTTGCGCATGCGGCACACCTCCATGAGCTTCTGGGTCTGGGGCTCCACCCCCTTGGCCGCATCAATGATCATGACGGCGCAGTCCAC
>Ga0102943_1000415_pt1 | contig 28827 bp, 27 predicted proteins | sample SalPonC_black_MG_FD_78174 | JGI IMG/M metagenome (GOLD analysis project Ga0102943, IMG submission 78174) | Salt pond soil microbial communities from South San Francisco under conditions of wetland restoration - Salt Pond MetaG... | ecosystem: Environmental > Aquatic > Marine > Intertidal zone >...
CCAGCACTTATGTGGAAATCAAAAACTGCACCCTGGTGGAGGAGGGGCTTGCCATGTTCCCCGATGCCGTGACCACCCGGGGACAAAAGCACCTGGAGGAACTGGTCCGCCTGCGCCAGGAGGGGCACGGGGCTGTGATTTTCTATCTGATCCAGCGCACCGATGCCCGCAGCTTTGCCCCGGCTGCGGCCATTGACCCGGTGTATGCTGAAAAACTGGCCTGGGCCAGGGATAACGGGGTGAGCATCATTACCCGGGATGTGACATTTGATCTGGACGGCCATTCCGGACACATCCGGCTGAACCGGCCGGTGCCCGTGGATCTGGATGGGGTGACTTCCGGCCGGGGGCATTCCAGGAAATGAGCCCCGTTGCATTGACAATCTACCACTCTGTAGTATTTTGTAACCAGATATCAGGCCAGAGTCACAATTTACAAGGAGAAAACCATGTGGGATTACACAGACAAGGTAAAAGAGCATTTTTTAAACCCCAGAAATGTAGGAGAGCTGGAAGGGGCCAATGCCGTAGGTGAAACCGGATCCCTGAACTGCGGGGACGCCCTGAAGCTGTTTTTGCATGTAAATGAAAACGAGCGTATCGTTGATGCCTCGTTTATGACCTTTGGCTGCGCCAGTGCCGTGGCCTCGTCCTCGGCCCTGACCGAGATCATCAAGGGCATGACCCTTGATGAGGCTGCCAAGGTGACCAATGACGATATTTCCGATTATCTGGGTGGGCTTCCCAAGGAGAAGATGCACTGCTCGGTCATGGGGCAGTCTGCCTTGAAAAAGGCCATTGCCGATTTCCGGGGGGTTCAGATTTTGGCCAAACCCGGAGACATGGTCTGCGAATGTTTTGATGTCACTGATCTTGAAATCATTGATGCCGTCAAAACCAATGGACTGGAAACCACCGAGGATGTGACCAATTACCTCAAGGCCGGTGGTGGGTGCGGCAAATGCCTGGACCGGATCGAAGAGGTGGTTGAAAAGGCCAAAGCCACAGAGGAACAATAATATGGATGTCATTTATACAGACAACAATGCCACCACCAGGGTGGCTGATGCCGTGGTGGAAGAGATGCTTCCCTTTTTCGGGCAGATGTATGGCAACCCGTCTTCCATGTACACCTTTGGCGATCAGGTGGGCCGGCGGATCAGACAAGCCAGACAACGGGTGGCCAAGCTGATCAACGCAGACCCGGATGAAATTGTCTTTACCTCCTGCGGCACGGAAAGCGATAACGCCGCCATCAACGCCGCCATTACCACTTTTCCTGAGAAAAAGCGAATCATCACCACCGCGGTGGAGCATCCGGCCATTAAAAGCCTTTTTGCCTGGCTGGGACAGAAAAAAGGGTATGATGTTGTTGTGGTTCCGGTAGACAAGAAAGGCCGCCTGGACACCAAACTGCTGTATGACAGCATGTCAGAAAACACGGCTGTGATTTCAGTCATGTGGGCCAACAACGAGACCGGTGTGATCTTTCCCATTGAGGAAATTGCTGCCAGGGCCAGGAAAAAAAACATTCTGTTTCACACCGATGCTGTCCAGGCTGCGGGCAAGATTCCCATTGACGTTAAAGCCACAGAAGTGGACATGCTCTCCCTTTCCGGCCATAAGATTCATGCCCCCAAGGGGGTAGCCGCCCTTTACGTCAAGCGCGGCTTTAAGTTCCCGGCCTTTCTCATTGGCGGTCACCAGGAAAACGGCCGCAGGGGGGGCACAGAAAACACTGCCGCCATCATCGGCCTGGGCAAGGCCTGTGAGCTGGCCAAAGACAACCTCGCCCAGGTAAATACCCAGGTCCGGGTTCTTCGGGATCACCTGGAAGCCCGGCTTTTGTCTGAGATTCCAGCCACATCGGTGAACGGGGACCGAAACAATCGCCTGCCCAACACCCTGTCCATCGGCTTTGATGCTGTAGAGGGGGAATCCATTCTCATGCTCATGGACCGCAAGGGGATCTGTGCCTCGTCCGGATCCGCCTGCACCTCGGGCTCTTTGGACCCTTCCCATGTCCTCATGGCCATGGAAGTTCCCTTTAAATCCGCCCACGGGACCATCCGTTTTTCCCTGTCCCATTACAATACCAGGGCGGAGATGGATACCATTGTGGAGACCCTGGTCCCGGCCATTGACCGGCTGCGCCAGATGTCGCCCTTTTGGAAAGACGGAAAAATGGTGTAAAAGACAGCTGTGTTGTCTGATGATAAAGGGCCTGAACCGGCAGGTTCGCCGGCACGGGCCTTTTGTATTATCAGGTTGTATTATCAGGGGCGGGTGGATCGGCTGGCGGACAAAGCAGCCCTTGTATAAAGGATCACCCCGACCCAGATGCAGCTGAAGGTGATCAGGCTGTGCCGGCTGAAGGGCTCTTTGTAGACAAAGACCCCCAGGACAAAGGCAAGGGAGGGGCCGATGTACTGAAGGATGCCGATGGTGGAAAGGTTCAGTCGCTTGACTGCAGCGGCAAACCAGACCAGGGGGATGGAGGTGACCACCCCGGCCCCGATACACCAGGCCGTGACAGCGGCATCCTTGAAAAAAGGGGTATGATTTTGGGCCAGTTGATAAATGATATATCCCAACGCCGGAATGAACAGGACAATGGTTTCCATCAACAGCATGGGAATGGGCGCAGCATGGATTTTTTTCCTGGAAAATCCGTACAGGGCAAAGCTTATGGCAAGGCCCAGGGCAAACAAGGGCAGATGGCCGTAGGAGATCAGGGAATAGGCCACACCGATCAGGGCAAAACATACCGCCACCCATTGCAGCCTGACAAATCGTTCTTTTAAAAGTAAAAAGCCTAAAAGTACGTTGAACATGGGGTTGATATAATAGCCCAGGCTGGTTTCCACCACCCGACCGGAGTTCACGGCCCAGATATAGATAAACCAGTTGAATCCGATGATAAGGCCGCTGAGCACAAGGCGTTTCATGGCCGAGGAGTTGTGACGGATGGCTGATATTTCAGGCCAGCGCCGCTGCCAGGAAATGATGATGACCAGGAAAAAACAGGACCAGACAATGCGGTGGCAGAGGATTTCAAAGGGATTAACCGCCGCAAGCTGTTTCCAGTATACGGGCAAAAGGCCCCAGGCCGTAAAGGCGGATATCCCAAAGAGCACGCCCTTGAGTTGTGAATTCATTTATGCTCCTTCAAGTTGAGCCGGCATGGCAAAAGCATAAATGTACCCATCCTCGGGGCAAAGGCAAGAAAATAATTGCAGGGCCGTCAGCCGGATCGCCTCACCTCTGGAAGAGATCCGTACTCAGATAGCGTTCCCCGGTATCACAGACAATAAAGACAACGTGTTTGCCCGGGTGTTTTTTTCCGGTTTCAAAGGCGGCATGAAAGTTGGCCCCGGAGGAGATTCCGCAGAAAATCCCATGATCTTGTGCCAGGCGCCTGGCGCCTTTCATGGCGTTTTGCGCGGACACGGGCACGACCTCATCGAGAATGTCCCGGTCCAGGTTGTCGGGTATGAATCCGGCACCGATGCCCTGGATTTTGTGGGGACCGGGAGCGCCTCCGGAGATCACCGGAGAGTCTTCAGGCTCCACGGCCACACAAAGAACGTCTGGTTTCTGCTGTTTGAGGTATTTGGACACTCCGGAAATGGTGCCGCCGGTGCCGACCCCTGCCACAAAGATGTCCACACGGCCGCTGGTGGTCTCCCAGATTTCAGGGCCGGTGGTCAGGCAGTGGATACGGGGGTTGGCCGGGTTGGAAAATTGGTCCGGCATAAAGGCCTTTTTTGAGGATGCCACAATGCGTTTGGCCTCTTCAATGGCCCCTTTCATGCCCTTGGCCCCGGGGGTGAGCGTCAGCTTGGCCCCGAGATGGGACAGCAGCTGCCGCCGTTCCAGGCTCATGGTCTCCGGCATGGTCAGCATCAGCTTGAGGCCCTTGACTCGGCAGACAAAGGCCAGGGCAATACCGGTATTTCCTGAGGTGGGCTCCACAATCAGGGTGTCCTTGTCAATGTTTTTCTCATCCAGGCCGGCCTGGATCATGGCCAGCCCGATGCGGTCCTTGACAGAGGACAGGGGGTTGAAATATTCCAGTTTGGCATAAAGATCGGCACCGCAGTCTTTTGACGCGGCGTCAAGGTGGACCAGCGGGGTATTGCCGCAGGCATGGGTAATATCGTCAAACAGCTTCATGGACAGGCTCCTTTTCCTGGTTCTTGAATATCAGGCGGGGGGACTCGATGAATACTTTGGTATCCGACGGTATGGAACTGGTAAGCCAAACATTGCCGCCCACAACGGACCGGGCCCCGATCACAGTTTCTCCGCCCAGGATGGTGGCCCCGGAGTAGACAATGACATCATCCTCAATGGTGGGATGGCGTTTGGCAAAGCGCAGCTTTTCTCCGGCATTGGGGGGCAGGGACAGGGCCCCGATGGTTACGTTCTGGTAGATCCTGACGTTGTTGCCGATGACCGAGGTCTCTCCGATGACAATGCCGGTGCCGTGGTCAATGACAAAGCGCTGCCCAATGGTCGCCCCGGGATGGATGTCGATGCCGGTGAGGCTGTGGGCATATTCCGCCATGATTCTGGGCAGCTGGGGTACCTTGAGGCGGTGAAGGATATTGGCTATCCTGTATACGGTAATGGCGTATAGGCCGGGATAGGAGAAGATGATTTCATCGTGGCTCTTGGCTGCAGGATCCCCGTCAAAGGCCCCTTTAACATCCTGGGCCAGGCAGCGGCGCAGATCCGGTATGGCCTGGATCACTTCCAGGGCCACATCATGGCCCCGGGCCTCGCATTCCGAGCAGGCCAAAGAATACCGGAGGCAGTCGTGGCGAAGGACATGCACGACCTGTTCCGAGACGATATCGTAGAGCCGGGACACGGCCTGGCCCAGGTGGTAGGGTAAATTGGCCGCATCCACCTTTTCCCTGGAAAAATATCCCGGAAACAGGATCTCCCGGAATTTTTCAATCATCTCCCTGACAGAGGTGGTGAAATGAATGGGTTCATCCCCGATGTGGGCAAAGCAGGACTCATCCTCCATGCTGTCCAGAATGGTTTTAATGGCACCGGGAAGGGCCCGGCGGGGATCGGGCATGGCGTCCCTGTCCGTTTGGCAGGTCTGTTGGCCTTTGGGTAATTCATCCATTGTCGGCGGATCCTTTTTGATCGTTAAAAATACTTAAAAATACCTTACAGGTCCTGCATTCCTCCATTTTATCCTCCCAGGAGTTGTGGGCCTGTCCGCTGCACTTGGTGCCGTTGATGAACCAGCACATGTTCCCGGCGGAAAATTCCCAGGCCGGGCATTTGGACAGTTTCTCTTCCGGGCATTGGTTGATGTCCCAGCATTTGGGGGCCTCTTTTTCAGGGGCCAGGACCCTGGACAGCAGGAAGAGAAGCTGGCGCTCTACATGGTGGGGGACCTTGCGCCACCCCTGCTCGTAGCTGTGAACAGCCTTGACGGAAATGCCCAGCAACTGTGACAATTCCTTCTGGGTCTTGGCAAGACGGGACCGAAGGGTTTTAAATTGAAGGTTGTCCATGGGGGGTATACTTACCTGCAACGGGTTAATTTGTTTTATAGGGGGGAAGATATACCACAGGGTGGGACTTGTCAATGTCGGGGCTGCCCGGAAAAGACCGGCACCCCGCAGAGAATGGAAACCCCGCAGTTGGCAAAATGCAAAACAGGCTGCCTATGTCAACGGCGCAATGGCCGACAGTCAAACCAGGGTTAGATCTTGTCGATCAGGGTCAGCGCTCCTGTGGCCAGACCCATCCAGAACAACACCTTCAAGCTGCCCAGGTTGAAGTTGTCGCGGCTCAGGGTAAAAGAAAAACTGCCTGTGCCTGCCAAATCAGTTGAATCGTTGGGTGTGAAAAAATAGGCCAGGGTTTGATTGAGTGCAGTCATCATTTTTTTCATGGCTCACCTCCCATATCTTGGGTTAAATCGGTTACTCGGGCTCCTGGTTCTCCTGCCTGATATTGAAAATATATTCTGGTTTTGGTATTAAGTAAAATTAAAATATTTAACTTTTTGAGTAAGGATTGCTAATGATTCCAGACTTGAACCGTATCAAGGTATTTTATCATGTTTTTGACACCCAAAGTGTGGCATTGGCGGCCAAAGAGCTTAACATCACTGCATCTGCCGTGAGTCAGGCCCTGACCAAACTGGAGGCGGAACTGAGCCTGCCCCTGTTCACCCGCCGGCACCGAAGGCTTGTGCCCACCTCGGCCGGAAAGCAGCTGTTCACCATTGTGGCCCCATTTATCCGAAAGTTGCAGGCCGGGGTGGCCGGCATCCTCAGGGCCAAAGATGTGCCCTCGGGCATGCTTCGCATCGGGTCCCCCATCGAGTTTGGAAAATCCTATTTTCCGGGGATGTTTGCCGCATTCCGCCGCCAATATCCCGAGGTGGTGTTTACCATGGCCCTGGGGGACCCCTCTGAATTGCTGCCCATGATCGGTAACGGGGACCTGGATTTCGGACTGGTGGATATCTTTTTGACCCGGGACCGGGTCAGCGGCGACCTGGGGCGGTTCAACATCGAACCCCTTATTGATGAAGAGGTGATCCTGGCCTGTTCAAAGGCGTATTACAAAAGGGAAATTCAAGGGGATCATTCCTTTGAGAACCTGTCAACCAAAGCCTATATCTCGTACCAGAAAACATCCCTGACCCTTCGCAACTGGTTCAAGCATCATTTCAACCGGTTTTCCATGGACCTGAACCGGGTGATGACGGTGGACAGCCACCAGGCCGTGATCAACGGTATCCTGCATGACCTTGGCATGGGCGTGATTGCCCGGCACATTGTCAAAGAGACCATTGAACAAGGACAGATTATTCCGGTGACGACAAAACAGCCGGATGTGATCAACAAGATTTCCCTTGTGCAGCTTCAGGGAAAGATACCCAGCCTGACCGAGAAGACGTTTATTGGATTTTTGAAAAATGATATTCTTAATTCGGGCATGTCAGACGGATTTTGTTAGTGTAACGTCTTGTCTGTAATTTTGCGTTTAAGTGAACCCCCAAATATATTTCCCCCTGCAGCTTGATCTTTGTTTATGTTGTATTACTTTATGATTCTAAAGAAAAAAGGTAATACAACATACGGAGGAATAGCATGACATTTGATAAATTCACCATAAAATCCCAGGAACTGATCCAGGCAGCCCATGACATGGCCCGGACAAAGAGCAACCAGGCCATTGAGCCCCTGCATTTTTTATCCGCCATGCTGGCAGATCCTGGGTCTGTTGGGGTGTCTATTGTGAACAAGATCGGGGCAAACCTTCAGTCTCTGGTTCAGGAGACAAAAGAGGCCCAGGATCGCCTGGTCCAGGTGTCTGGCGGGGCAGATATCTATCTGTCCCGGGAGAGCCGAAGCCTCCTGGACCGGGCCCGTGCCGAAGGTGCCAAGATGAAGGACCAGTACGTCAGCCTGGAGCATGTGTTTCTGGGGCTGGCCACGGGCAAGGATGAGGCGGGAAAAATTCTGAACAGGGCCGGCATCACAAAGGACAGCATCCTTGCCGTGCTCAAGGATATCCGGGGCAATCAGCAGGTGACCGACCAGAATCCCGAGGAAAAATACCAGTCCCTGGAAAAATTCGGCAGGGATCTTACGGAACTGGCCCGTCAGGGCAAGCTGGATCCGGTTATCGGCCGGGATGAGGAGATTCGTCGCATCGTCCAGGTCCTGTCACGTCGGCGCAAGAACAATCCCGTACTCATCGGGGAGCCCGGGGTGGGCAAGACCGCTATTGTCGAGGGCCTGGCCCAGCGTATCGTGGCGGGCGACGTTTCAGAAACCCTGAGGGACCGCCGGGTGGTGGCCCTGGACATGGGGGCGCTGCTGGCCGGGGCCAAGTTCCGGGGGGAGTTTGAAGACCGTCTCAAGGCTGTGCTCAAGGAGGTGGAGGCTGCCGAAGGAGAGATTGTTCTCTTCATCGATGAGCTGCACACCGTTGTGGGGGCCGGGGCGGCCGAAGGCTCAGTGGATGCCTCAAATATGCTGAAACCGGCCCTGGCCCGGGGCAGCCTGCGCTGTGTGGGCGCCACCACCCTGGACGAGTACAGAAAGTACATCGAAAAAGATGCGGCATTAGAGCGCCGCTTCCAGCAGGTCTTTGCCAGAGAGCCCACCGTGGCGGACACCGTGTCCATCCTTCGGGGGCTCAAGGAAAAATACGAGGTCCACCACGGCATCCGGATCAAGGATTCTGCCATTGTGGCGGCAGCCGCCCTGTCCAACCGTTATGTGGCCGACCGGTTTCTGCCGGACAAGGCCATTGACCTCATTGACGAATGCGCCTCTCGCTTGAGGATTGAGATTGACTCCATGCCCCGGGCCATTGACGAGATTCAGCGCAAGATCACCCAGGCCACCATTGAACTGTCGGGTCTTAAAAAGGAGAAGGATGCCGCCTCAAAGGAGCGGCGGGAAACCCTTGAGGCCGACATTGCGGCCATGGAAGAGGAAATGCGGCCCATGAAGATGCACTGGGACAGCGAAAAATCCCTGATCCAGGAGATTTCAAGCATCCGGGAGCAGATCGACAACCATCAGACCCAGGCCGGAATGGCTGAGCGTGACGGGGATCTGGAAAAGGTGGCCCAGATCCGCTATGGGACCATTGCCCGGCTCAACCAGGATCTTGAGGAGAAAAAGCAGGCGTTAAAAACCCTTCAAAAGACCCGGAAGATGCTCAAGGAGGATGTGGAAGAGGGGGACGTGGCCGAGGTGGTCTCTGCCTGGACCGGTATCCCGGTTTCCAAAATGCTTCAGGGCGAGCAGGAGAAGCTGGTGACCATGGAGTCCCATATCTCCAAAGAGGTCGTCGGCCAGGTCCCGGCCATTGACGCCGTGGCCAACGCTGTGCGCCGTGCCCGGTCCGGTCTGGCACCGGAAGACCGTCCCATGGGGACATTTATCTTCATGGGGCCCACTGGGGTGGGCAAGACCGAACTGGCCAAGTCCCTGGCCGGCTTCATGTTTGACGCCCGGGAGGCCATGGTCCGGCTGGATATGTCCGAGTTCATGGAAAAGCACAGTGTGTCCAGGCTCATTGGCGCCCCTCCGGGCTATGTGGGCTATGATCAGGGTGGGTACCTTACCGAGGCCGTGCGGCGAAGGCCCTATTCAGTGATTCTTTTTGACGAGATTGAAAAGGCCCATCCCGATGTCTTCAACGTTCTGCTTCAGGTCCTGGACGATGGCCGGATGACCGATGGCCACGGCCGCACCGTGGATTTTAGAAATACCATCATTATCATGACCTCCAACGTGGGGTCCCGCCTGCTGCTGGAGGCCGAAGACAGCGTGGGTGACGTGGATCGCGGAATACAAGAGGCCCTCAAGGCGGCCTTCAGGCCGGAGTTCCTGAACCGGATTGATGAGATTATCCGGTTCCATGCCCTGAGTCGGGAGGATATCAAAGAGATTGCCGCCATCCAGATCCAGCGGCTGAACCAACGGCTCGACCATCGGAACCTGACAGTGGAATTGGATGACATGGCCTTTGATTTTCTGGCCGAGCAGGGGTATGATCCCAGCTTTGGTGCCCGCCCCTTAAAACGGGTGATTCAAAAGGAGATTGAAAACCCCATGTCCATGGCCATTCTCAAGGGTGACCTTTTGGAAGGGGATGTGGCCCGGTTTACCCGGGATCCTGACGGGGCGCATCTGGCCATCAGGCAGTGATGCCGGGAACAGAACGGCTATGTTCTTTAGCCGTTCTGTTCCATAAGCGGTTCAGAAATTGTCGGCAAAGGTTCTGACCGCTTCGTTCTGGGCCAGGAACCGATAGAGGGTGGCCCGGCCGACCCCCAGAACCCGGGCGGCTTTGGATTTGTTGCCCCCGGTTTTGACCAGGGCGGCCTTGACCGCCTCAGGGGTGAGTTTTCCCCGGACCAGGGGGATTTCAGGCTCATCCGGGGTTGGCATGCTGATCGGGGCCGAAAGGCCGGTTGCTTCGGCCATATCCCGGGGCAGATCCCCGGGCGTGATGGCCTTGCCCCTGGACCGGACAACAGAGAACTGGATCACGTTTTTTAACTCCCTGACATTGCCGGGCCATGGATAATCCATCATCAGGGACAGGGCCTCATCGGCCAGGTCAGGCAATGGTGTGCCGTTCTCTTCTTCTGCTTCCCTTAGAAAATATTCAGCCAAAAGCGGGATGTCCTGCTGTCTTTGTCTCAGGGGGGGCAGATGGATGGGAATGACGTTAAGCCGATAAAACAGGTCTTCCCTGAACTGGCCGGCCCGGACCGCCTCCTTGAGATCCTTGTTGGTGGCGGAGATGATCCGGACATCCACGACCACCTTTTTTTCTCCGCCCACCTTTTCAAAGCTGCCCTCCTGGAGAAACCGCAACAGCTTGACCTGGGTGTTGAGGGGCAGCTCTGCCACCTCGTCCAGGAACAGAGTCCCCTTGTCAGCCAGTTCAAATCGGCCCTTGCGTTCTTTTACCGCCCCTGAAAAGGCCCCTTTGACATGCCCGAACAGCTCGCTTTCCACGATGCCTTCCGGAAGGGCCCCGCAGTTGACCGGTACAAAGGCCCCGTTGCCATAGGAAGAGATATCGTGGATGGCACAGGCCACCCGTTCCTTTCCGGTGCCGGTTTCCCCGGAAACATGGACCGGATAGTTGTACAGGGCCACATCCCGGATCTGTCTGAAAATATCCTGCATGGCCTTGTCCTTGCCAATGATGCCGGCAAAGCTGGACAGGTTTTCCGCCCGCAGGGACAGGCGCAGGGAGTCGGTCAAATCCCTGAAAGAGGCAATGACGCCCTGGAAGGTGCCGGCATTGTCAATGAGGGCGGAAACCGTCATTTCCAGGTGCCGGGTCTCTCCGGATTTGGTCACGGTGGTGACCGGATACTCCTTGGTGTCGCTGTCAAGATCCGGGACCGGGCCGCAAAAAGAGCATTTTTCCCCGCAGAAGGGGGCCTTGAAGACCACATGGCAGTCTTGCCCAATGACTTCCTGCCGTGAGTATCCCGTGATTCTCTCGGCTTCCTTGTTAAATACCGTGATGATTCGTTCCGGGGTGTGGGCAATGATCCCCAGCTTGAGGTTGTCCAGCACCAGATTGAGGTTGTCACGGTCGAGAAGGCTGTGGGTGAAGTTTTTCATCTTATGGCTTTTTAGGATATCCTGTTCTTGTATGTTATTCACAGGGACCTAAATGGCACATTTGTGTATCAGGTGCAATGGTTTTTTTGAAAAGACAGGCCTATGTGATTGGGCCGGGCTTGACATTTCCGGCCGGCTCATTCCCAGGTGATGCAGTCCCTGGGGCAATTGTTAACCGCCTCATGGATGTCTTCATCGGTGTAGTCTGCCAGGGGCAGGACATCCACAAAACCGGCATCGTTGATCTGAAAGGCATGGGGGGCAAGATCAATACAGACCTCGCAGAGGATGCAGCAGGCCAGATCAATGTGAGGTGTTTTCATGGGGCAGGCGCCCTTGTATTGTTCATGGGTTAACAATCCGGTCCCACCAGCCTTTTTTGACGTGGGCATGTTTTTCCTTTTCCGCCAGATCAAGGATCCTGTATCCGGAATCCAGAAGAATTCCATAAAGCACCCCGCAATTGGAGTCCTCATGCTCTTCATATCCTTTCCGGGCCAGCTGGATCATCTCTTGGGCCAGCTCAATGGTTCGGGCGATGTTTTTGTCGCAGTCTTTTTTTAATGCATCCATAAGCGGAGTTGTCCTTGTGTACAGGGGGCTGCAAACCCGGCCGGAAGTCAGGCCGTGGCCGCCTGAACGCTGCAGGCATAGGCCATGTCCGAAATCCGGGTATTGATAAAGTTCCATCCCGTATAGATATCAATGCAGGCGACGTCCGAGGCGATCTGCTGTGGCATTTCCCCGCATCCCATTGCATTGGCATTGATCAGGGCACGGGCGGCATATCCCCGTTTCACAGGATCATTGGAGGTTAAATGGGCCTGGATCTGATCTTTGGTGGTCTGGGTTAAATCGTCAGGGGCAGTCTCAAGATAGGTGCCGATTCCCCACAGTACACCGCGCTGGAGCATCTCATGTTCAATATGGTTGCCCCGGTGGTCCAGATAGGAGAAGAGAATGGATTTGAACTCCACGGCAAGCTCTGGGCTCTTGCTGAGGATTTCCCCCATGGCCTCGGGGGATCCCCAGCCGATGCCGCCGGATTCATCGTTCAAGTTCCACATGATCCGTCTGAGGATGATCCGGGCCTTTTCCATGCGGGTCCCGGATATGCGCCGGGCCAGAAAGCCCATGGCTGTGACGCTTCTAAACTTGATCCGGTCATCCATATGGTAAAAAAAAGAAAACAGGTGTCCCACCAATTGCTGGTCCGGAATGCCTTCTAATTGCGAAAGCGCCTGGGCCCGGGGTTTTGTATCCAGGATTCTCAACACTTTTTTTTTGGTTTTACGTCCATAGGGTTTCATTGTCATTCTCCGGGTATGGCGGTAGAAGCCTTTGGTTTAGTATTGAGCATAAAGCATGCCAGGGGCTTTGGCCCTGCAGATATGGGGTCGATGCCGCGGATCAGGGCCTCTTGTGTCTCAAAGATGAAGCACTATTGTCTCGTATGCGGGCCCCAGATATGAAGGTTGACACCGGGGCCGCACTCAAGAATAATACGGGCCTGAACCCTTAAGCCTTCCGGGCAAGACCCCGGTGGCAAGGAGAATTTATCATGCTTGAATCCATCGACCCCGCGCTGTTCTGGCAGCTGCCCCTATTGTTTTTTTCGGGTATTCTTGCCGGCGTCCTCAACGTCCTGGCCGGCGGGGGCTCTCTTTTGACCCTGCCCCTGCTGATCTTCATGGGGCTGCCCGGCAGCATTGCCAACGGCACCAACCGGGTGGCCATTTTCTGTCAGAATCTCTTTGCCATCCGGGGGTTTAGCAGGCAAGGTTATTTTCCCACATCCATTGCCCTGGTGTGCACCCCGCCCGCCCTTATGGGCAGCTGGCTGGGTGCCAGTATGGCCATCACCATGGATGACCTTTTGTTCAAGCGGGTTCTGGGCGTCATCATGATCGGGGTGTTGATCTTCACCATTATCGACCCCGTGAAAAAGATGGGCCGGGATCCGGTCCGTTTCGGGATACGGCGGAAAATGGTGCTGTGTGTTTCCTTTTTCTTTGTGGGGATTTACGGCGGGTTTGTCCAGGCCGGGGTGGGATTTCTCATTATTGCAGCGCTGTTGGTTCACGGCCTGGATCTGGTCCGCATCAGCGCGGTAAAGGTCTTTGTTGTTTTTGTCTACACGGCCATTGCCCTGGGGGTCTTTGTCTTTCATGGCCAGGTCAACTATGTCCTGGGCATCGGCCTTGCCGCAGGCAATTCCATCGGCGGAATCCTTGGCCCGAGACTGGCCGTGGCAAAGGGGCATGACTGGATTCGGACGGTGGTGAACGGGGCTGTACTGGTTTTTGCCCTGAAACTGCTCTTGTTCCCGTGATTAAAATACTATACGGAGGTGAAATGCAAGACTATCTGAGCCCGACCTATTTCATTGACTGGGATCACCCTGGCGTAAAGGCCTTTGCCCGGGACCACAGTGACAAGGCAGCATCTTTCGTTGAGAATGCCGTCAGTCTTTACTATGCGGTGCGGGACGGGATTCGCTACAATCCCTATGCTGTCTCGCCGGACAGGGCGACCATGAAGGCCAGTGCCGTCCTAAGCCTGCAGGAGGGATATTGCGTGGCCAAGGCTGTGCTTTTGGCTGCCTGCCTCAGGGGCGTCGGCATCCCGGCCCGCCTGGGGTTTGCCGATGTGAAAAACCACCTGACCACCGGCCGGCTGCGAGAGCGCATGGGCACCGATATCTTTGTCTGGCACGGGTATACTGATATTTTCCTTGAGGATCAATGGGTCAAGGCCACCCCGGCCTTTAACCTGAGCCTGTGCGAGACCTTCGGGGTCAAGCCCCTTGAGTTTGACGGCAAATCAGATTCCGTATTCCATCCCCTGGATGTCAACGGGAACCGTCATATGGAGTATATCAGGGATCACGGCAGGTTTGCAGATCTGCCGTGGGAGACAATTACAGCAGATTTTCTTGCCACCTATCCCCATTTTCTGGATGGAATGGATTTGAAATCCGAGGATTTTACGGCCCAGGCCGCAAAGGAACTGGGCCGTAAACCGGTTTAGGCTTGCTTGACAATCCGGGACAGGTCCCGGGTCAGCTCCAGGACCCGCTTGGCCGAGTCAAGGTCTATGGAGCCGGTGCCGCAGCTGGGGGTGATAAAGATCTGTTTTATCAGGGTGCTTCGGTCAAAGCCCAGGGCGGTCAGCTGGGTCAGCTGGCCTTCCAGCATGTGGGCAAGGCCCTCAGCGGTCTGGGCGGCAATGGTTTCGGCCTCGCCTGTTGGAACGATGCCCATGGCCAGGATTCCGCCCCGGTTAAGGAAATCCCGGATCTGGTCCGGATAAAGGATAAAGCGGTCAAAATAGGAAAAGGCATCAAAGCTGATGATGTCGATGCTGCTGTTCAGGAGCATGTCCCACTCGGTATTGGCGCAGACATGGACCCCGGCCAGGCCGTTTTCCCGGTGGATGGGCTCCATGATTTCTTCCAGGCAGGAGACCACATCCTCTTTGGTGATGGTAATATAGGCAGAGGTACCAAATCCGGCCAGGGCCGGTTCATCCATGAAGATGATGGGCACCGCTCCCCGCTTGGCATACTCTCTTGCCTGATACCCGGCGTTGAGGGCCAGGTGTTTTACCGCTGCATCCCTGAGCTGGTCATTGTAGAAAATATCCCTATCTGCCTCATCCCTGACTGACGTGGCAAAGGTGATGGGGCCTGTGACCTGTCCCTTGAGGGCCTCAAAGGGTTTTTCGGCGGTGTCTACCTGGGTGAGGAACTGGGCAAAGCCCTTGCCGGTCTCCGGAGTAAATGCAAACCGGGTCCCGGCCAGCTCCATTCCAGGCTCTGACAGGGTGAGATAGTCTTCGAAGAATGCCAGAAATTCCTGGTCAAAGGTCTGTTTCTGGGTGTCGATAAAGCACTTGTCCTGCTTTTCCGTCACTCCGGGCAGACCAGGCATAAATTGGTTGACCATGCCCTCTTCCCGGTACATGGGAAGCTGGACCCACAGGGGGATTTCCGGGGTATGGTCAAATACCAGTTTGGCTGCATCCGTGTGATCCTTCATGGGCAGGCTGCCTACCAGAAGCGGGCGCGAGTTCGCTTTAAACGACATCATATTATCTATCCTTTTTATTCATATTAATATATCAAAATATCTTTATATGCTCCTTTTTGACTGAAAAATCGGGGATTGTCAAGCAAATTCTTAAACCGGGCTTTGGGTCAGGCCTCATTCCTCTTGGGGCTCACGTACGGCAAGGACCGGGCATTCAGCCCTTCCGATCACCCGCTCCGTGGTAGAGCCCACCAGAAATTTTTCCAAGAGGCTGTGCCCGTGAATGCCCAGCACCATCATATCCATGTCAAGGGTGCGGGCATAGTTGATCAGCTCCTGGTAAGGCTCCCCCTGGCGGACACAGGTTGACGGGGTGCACCAGTTGCGGCTGTCCTGGGGCACCATGGCAGCCAGCCGGGATTCAATTTTGCTCAGCCGGGTCCTTTGCCGTTCATAGGCGTCTGGGGATACACCCTCTTTGATATGGCCGAGCCCCGATCCTGCCGGGCCCTCTTCCGGAAGCAGGTAGGGGGGGACGGCCGATTCGATCTGGTGATAGGGCTTGATGACATGGACCAGATGAATTTCCGCCTCAAACTCCTGGGCCAGGCTCAGGGCATAGTGAATGGCCAGGTCAGACCCGAAAGAAAAGTCACATCCCACCAGCACCCGTTTTATGGGCAGCCATTGTCTGGAGGGCTTTTCCTTTGAATGGGGGGGCAGGACCAGGAGGGGGCAGTCCAGTGTCTTGAGCAGCCGGGCGGTGACCGATCCAACGAGGAAGCGCTTGATGCCTGAGCCGCCGTAGGTGGCGGCAATGACAAGGTCAATATTGTTGTCGCCGGCCAGAATGGGAATTTCATCCCCGGCATGCCCGATGGAGACCAGGGGCGTGGCCTGGACATCGCATTCCATGGCCAGGTCCCTGAGACTTTGGGTCGCATCTTCCAGTCGCCGGACTGTGGTATCCTGGCTGATGAAGGCCGGGCTGGCATGGCTGGCCAGCAGGGCCGCATCCGGGACGATGTGGCAGGCAAAGAGTTTGGCATCGTACTCCCGGGCCAGGGCCCTGCCATAGTTCAGTACCAGGGGGGCAACCCCTGAAAAATCTACGGCACAGCAAATGTGGTTGGGTGAAATTCTCATGTGATCCTCCTTTTGGAAATGGGTTAAAAAGGAGCAACCAGTGGGAACGATCAATGGCAGCAGGTATGCCGGAAGAGATAATATGGCTGATGGCTTCAGATCAGTGTGCGGACAAAGACAGGAGTCAACGCTTAAATTCTACGTTGCAGGACCGGTTTGGTCAAGAAAAAACAAGGCATTAAACCGGGATGTCTGACTGAAATTGCAGAATACCCTGTCAAACGAATAAGGATAGATTTCAAATCACAGGCTGGGGTCAACCTCACCTGTGATAAAAAATGATTGGGCGGTTATCATAAGTGCCTGAAAACATAGTTTCAAAACCATTGCCGGATAAAATTTTCATAAAATAATATGGGCTTATTGACATGAAAAAAACCGGAATTAATTTAAGCAAAAATACAGATGATTTTGTGGGAGCCAAGGCCTTGCTGAGCAGAACAGACCAAACCTTATAACTTTCATGAGAGCGCCTGTTCTTGCTATCCAGCAATTCCCGCAACAACTTAAAACAACCTAAATCAAGGAGGAAGAATTATGTTTACAAGAATAAGTGATATCGACAGATTGTTCGGGACCATGAATCTTCTTCAAAGGAAGCTGGACAATCTTTATGGCGATTATGGAAGACCATCCACTTACAGGTGGGAATTGGATTCAGCCGCTCCTCGGACCAACCTCTATGAACGCGGTGATACGTTTGAAATCAGAGCCGAAGTTCCAGGACTTGAAAAGGATGACTTGAATGTGAAGATCCAGGGGAACTATCTTGAAATCAGCGGCGAAAGAGAATCAGACACTCCCCAAGGGTATAAAATCCATAAAACTGAAAGGGGACTTGGTTCTTTTTCTAGACGTTTTACACTGCCTGCAGATGTTGACGCAACAAGGGTTGAAGCCACACTTAAAAACGGTGTGCTTTATCTGAAACTTCCAAAGCATGAGGCAGCACAACCCAAGAAAATAAGTATCGGTTAAACTTCAAGATAAATACTTAAAAAGGAGGCTGTCATGGAAAAGGCAAAAGAAATCGCAAAACAAGAAGAAAAAAACGTCGAGAAAACACGCGAAATGTATGAAGTAACCCCGGCTGTAGATATCTATGAGAATGAAGATGAAATTTTTCTTCACGCTGATATGCCAGGCGTGGTCAAAGAAGATATTTCAGTTGATATAGACAATGGCACATTATCGATATCAGGTGTGAGAAAACTTGAGACAGAGGGCTCAGCAGCATATGAAGAGTTTTTGGATGTCGAATATGTCAGAAGCTTTTCCGTTCCACAGACCATTGATGTTGAAAAAGTTGAAGCAGAATTGAAAAACGGCGTGTTAAAATTGCACTTGCCTAAATCAGAAGCTGCAAAACCTAGACAGATTCAGATAAATACAGCATAAGATATACCATTTGCCCGGAGAATCTTGATCCTCTTATTATTATGTGGCACCATCAAACAATCGAGAGAAAAGGGTTCTCCGGGTGCTTGTCATTCTTTATTGATCCATTTTTTTTCATGTCACGATCCAGCAGGTTTCTGATGGTATGATCTAATTATACCAGCGGCTGAAGATGGGCAATGGTATCCGGATCCAGGCCGATCAGCTTTGCTGCGGCCCGGTCCACCCCAAAAGGGTCAATGCCGGCAATGAGGCGGTTTGCCGGCGGGGTGCAGGTCGGTCCCCCCAGATGATACTGGCTCAGGCCGACAGAGGCGTCCATGAGAGTTAGATCCGGCAGGATATAGGTGTTGAGTTCCTGTAAGGATTGATGCATGTTTTCATGGAAGGCGGCTTTTTTCCAGTATCCGCTTCCGGCGTAGTGTTTGGGCGGGGCAAATCCCATCATGTTTTTCAGGGTGCCGGTAATCCGGGCAAAAGAGTGGGCCTTGAGTACGGGCAAAGAGAGGATAAATGCGTCAATGGCGATTTTGGGCAGAAAGAACTCCGGAAATATCCGGTTTTCCGGGCGCTTCAGCCTGACCAGTTCTGCATGGTTCAGATCCAGCAGATCCACCCCCAGATCCTGGGCCATCCGATCATACCCCAGATTATGAAAGACCTGGTCTGTTTCCAGTTTTGCATCCCCGCACCCTTCGGCAATGATAATTTTTCCCCGGGTCCTGGCCTGAAGCCAGCGGACCACCTCCCGGCAGAAGGTCGGGGCGGTGGTCACTGGAAAGGGGCTGTCATTGACCAGATTGGGCTTTATCAGGATACACTGCTCATCAGCCACCAGTCTGGCTGTCCCGATACGGTCCAGCAGACTGGGGACACTTGTCTGATAGGTGTCAAAGCAAATTTGAACTGTATCTGCCATTTATTTGATTTTTATACGGATGTTATGGGTCTTCATGATGCTCTGAACAGCATCGTTCATCTCTGAATGGCTGAGATTGGAAATGATTTTATTTCCTCTGGTGGTGATTTCAACATGGTTGAGGGTTTTCTGGGTCAGCTTGAGCAGCACCCCTAGTCCGAATGTTTTTTCCGCTTCAAAAGGTTTGTCTTGGTCCATTTTATCACCTGCTTGTCTGGGATTTACCAGGTCCGTTTTTCCAGGGAGCCTTGCTTACCCTTATCGGACAGTTTTGGTGGATTTTTCAGTCTATACCTAAAGGTAATACGGGGTGGCCTTAAATCCAGGTGTGGCTGTGAAATTTCATAATTAAAAATAATGTTTTATATTACTAACACTTGTCAAGGTCCACCTGACAGGCCTTTTCCCGCTGTTTTTCCGACAGACGAGCCGCCCGCCGGGCCCTGGCCTCCCGGAATCGTCGTTTTTCATCCGGGCAGGAGGGGGTCAGGGGCGGGACCCGTGTGGGGCGATGGTTTTCATCCAGGGCCACAAAGGTGAGATAGGCCGAGGCCAGGTGGTGTTTAATTCCGGACAACAGGTCTTCGGCTTCCACCCGGGCCCCGATTTCCATGGAGGTGGTCCCTGTATAGTTGACACTGGCCTTCACCGTTATCAGGTTGCCGAGAAATGCGGGGGTGTGAAAGTCCAGGCGGTCAATGGATGCCGTCACGCAGATTTTCCGGGTATGGCGGACGGCAGCCACCCCTGCGGCATTGTCGATCTCCTTCATGACCACTCCGCCGTGGACAATGCCGGCTGGGTTGGCATCTTCAGGAAGCATGATACGGGAGATGAGAACAGAGGAATCAGCAGCACATTTATCAGTGGGCATGGGGCCTCCTTGGCTAAGGGCGTGGTTGATAAAAAATGACCATATCACAGGGGAAGGTAAATTGACAAACAGGCGCGTGGGCTTGGACCCTCTAAGATAAAACCCCGGCGATACTATTTCTTGAGTTTGTTTCGCGACTTTGTTAGGGTACGATTTATTCTTTAGTTTATGGTTTTCGGGCAGTAATTATATAATGGTTTTCCGGCGGACAAACTGTCGCCGAGACGATGTGGAGGAACCATGAAGCGTTTCTGGGATTTGTCGATTTTAGTCAAGATTTTAACCGTGGGCATTGGAACCATTGTTGTCCTTGCGGGAGTGCTTGTGTTTTTGTACCAGGGCAGCGACAAGCAGCAATCTGTTGATGCCATTGTTCAAAAGGCCCGTTCCATCTGCCTGATTGCGGAGTCTGTCCGCCAGGGCATGGAGGACAAGTGGGCACAGGGGTTGTTTTCCGCAGCAGATATCAAGGCCTATGCTGAAGCCGGTCAAACCGAAAAGATCATGGCCGTGATCCCGGTGGTCACTGCCTGGCAGGCGGCCATGCGCAAGGCAGATGCCGGGGAGTATACCTTCCGGGTCCCCAAGTTCAGCCCCAGAAACCCCAAGAACGCACCAGACTACAATCAGAGTGTTAAAATCGAAGGACCTGCCCTGGAAAAGATCAAGCAAGAAGGGCTGGACGAATATTACGTCATTGATGAAGCCACGAATTCCGTTCGCTACTTTTTGCCGGTCAGGCTTTCGGAAAACTGTCTGGTCTGCCACGGAGATCCGGCCCGGTCCAAGGCCCTGTGGGGCAATGACAGGGGAATGGATCCCACGGGCAGCCGCATGGAAAACTGGAAGGCCGGGCAAATCCACGGGGCCTTTCAGGTCATCCAGTCCCTGGACTCTGCCTATGCCTCGCTTCGGGCCAGGATTTACAAGGCCGTGGCAATTGTAGGACTCGGTGTCCTCTTGGTTGCCCTTGTCTTTTTCCTGGTCACCCGATCCATCACCCGCCCCCTGACCCGGGGCGTGACCTTTGCCGAGGATATGGCCGGAGGGGATCTGAGTCGGGATCTGGATGTGGCGCAGAATGACGAAACCGGAAAACTGGCCGGGGCCATGAACAAGATGATCAAAAACCTGCGGCAGATGATTTCCAATCTCAGTGAGGGGGTGCAGACCCTGTCTGCCTCGTCCGGGGAGCTGTCCGCCGTGGCCTCTGTCATGTCCAAGGAGACACAGGAGTCATCTGAACTGGCCGTATCCGTGGCTGCTGCCGCCGAAGAGATGAGTACCAATATGTCCAGTGTGGCCGCTGCAGTGGAAGAAACCTCCACCAATGTCAACTCCGTGTCTGCTGCTGCCGAAGAGATGAGTGCCACCATCAGCGATATTGCCAAAAATTCCGACGAATCCAAAAAAATCACGGAAGAGGCCGTGGCCCAGGCTGGCAACGCCTCGGAAAAGGTGAAGGAGCTGGGGCAGGCCGCCATGGAGATCGGTCAGGTAACAGATACCATTACCGATATTTCAGAGCAGACCAACCTGCTGGCCCTGAATGCCACCATTGAGGCGGCCCGGGCCGGGGAAGCCGGCAAGGGGTTTGCCGTTGTGGCCAACGAGATCAAGGCTCTGGCCCACCAGACTGCCGAGGCCACTACCCAGATCACCGAGAAAATTGAACGCATGCAGGGCTCGTCCAATGAAACCACCGCGGAGATCAAGGAGATCACCCGGGTGATCAACGCGGTGAACGATATCGTTTCCACCATCGCGGCGGCGGTTGAAGAGCAGTCCCAGGTCACCAACGAGATCGCTGAAAATGTCTCCCAGGCCTCTCTGGGCATTGCCGAGGTCACGGAAAATGTTTCCCAGGCCTCCCTGGCCTCGGATGAGGTGGCCCAGAGCATCGCCAAGGTCAGCGCCTCCCTGGAAACCATTTCCGGTCGCAGCAATAATGTCAACAAGACCTCGGATGAGCTGGACCACTTGTCCTCCAAGCTGGAAGAGACCATGAAGCAGTTTAAACTGTCGTAAATCTGTCAGGGCCCCGGACCTGATCATTAAGTATTGTTCAATCCAATAGAAAAGGATGGTCGAATGACATTCAAACTCACCTCTAAGTTGCTTTTCCCTTTGGCCGGCTGTGTGGTGCTGGGTCTTGGTGTGGCCATTTTCATGGCCAATTACAGTGCCAGACAAGGTCTGGAAAAAAGCGCCACCCGGAATCTGGAGACCATAGCCGTATCTACGGCGTCCAAGGTGTCCCAGTGGATGCGAAGAAATACCATTGATATTGACACCCTGGCCCGCACCGATGTCATGGCCAATGCCCTTACCGCCATGGATCCTGGCCCTTTCAGGGTGTCGGCCAGCCGCCAGATGGAATATTTTATCAACACGCACAAGGTGTTTTCCGGCCTGCGCCTGACCAATGACCAGGGATTGGTCATCGCCTCTTCCCATGCCAAAAATATCAACAAGGTCAACGTGGCCAAGCGGGCGTATTTCAAGAACTCCATGGCGGGAAAGCCATTTGTCTCAAAGCCCCTGGTCAGCTCTACATCCGGAAAGCCCATCCTGGTGATTTCAGCTCCCGTGGCAAAGGACAATCAGGTAAAAGGGATTTTATACGCCGTCATTGATCTGGGCGGGTTTACCGAGTCCCAGCTGGATTCCATCCAGTTGGGAGAAACCGGATATGCCTTTATGATGACCCGGGAAGGGCTGCTTTTGGCCTATCCGCCGGATCACCAACAGATCATGAAGCTGAACTTGAGCCAGTTTGACTTTGGGAAAACCATTGTGGATATGAAAAATGGCTTTCTTTCCTATGAGTACGAAGGCGTCAATAAACTTGCCGCCTTTCGGCAGGTGGAACAGACCGGGTGGGTCGTGGCTGTGACCTCCACGGAAAAAGAAGCCTTTGCCGAGGCCGTCAAGATCCGTAACATCCTCATGACCGTGGGGGCCCTCATAACAGTGGTGCTGTGCCTGGCCATAATTTTTCTTGTCTCCTTGTTTGTGATCAAACCCATCAATGCGGTGGTGGAAGGCCTCAAGGACATTGCCCAGGGGCAGGGGGATCTGACCAAGCCGCTTGAGATCAAGACCCAGGACGAGCTTGGGGAACTGGCCACCTGGTTCAACACCTTTTTGGGCAACCTTCAGCAGATGGTCAAAGAAATTGCAGGCAACTCCACCCAGGTGGGGGGGGCGTCCAAAGATCTTCTGGGCATTGCCAAGAATCTGGCCCAGGGGGCCCAGGAATCGTCTGATCGCGCCAGCACCGTTGCCGCAGCCTCGGAAGAGGTGGGCGCCAATATGAACAGCATCTCCGGTAATATGGAGAAAACCATGGAGAACACCGGGGTTGTGGCGGCAGCCACCGAAGAGATGACGGCCACCATCAACGAGATCGCAGGCAACTCTGAAAAGGCCAGGCAGATTTCAACCCATGCAGTGGAGCAAAGCACCACGGTTTCGGAAAAGATGAAGGAATTGGGGGCAGCAGCCCAGGCCATTGGTGCAGTGACCCAGACCATCAACGATATCTCCGAGCAGACCAATCTTCTGGCTTTGAATGCCACCATTGAGGCGGCCCGGGCCGGGGAAGCCGGCAAGGGGTTTGCCATCGTGGCCAATGAGATCAAGGATCTGGCCAGCCAGACTGCCACTGCAACTGCAGATATCAAAGAAAAGATTACCGGGGTCCAGGACACCACCTCCGGCACCGCAGAAGAGATTGCATCCATCTCCCAGGTAATCATGGATGTGAACGAGATTATCTCCACCATTGCCGCAGCCATTCAGGAACAGTCCGCTGCCACCGGTGAAATTTCAAACAACGTCTCTTTGACCTCCCAGGGCATTGAAGAGGCCACAGAGAGTGTGGCCCAGGGGGTTGGCGTCATTGGTGAAATCAACCAGGACCTGTCCTCGCTCAATACCTTGACCGGAGAGATTTCAGAGGACAGCAGCAAGGTGGCGGACAGTGCCGAAGAACTCCGGCAGATGGCCGCCCGGCTGACAGATATTGTGGCCAAATTTAAATATTAAGCCCCTTTAAAACACCAAAAGCGCCCCGGTTTTGCCGGGGCGCTTTTGGTTGGTGATTCCTGTCTGGGTCAGCCTGAAGCGTCTATTTCACACTGGTCGTTGAGGTGGGTCCTGAAAAAATAATAGGACACGCCAGCCACAGGGGCGGCAATCACAAATCCGATGATGGGCAGCAGGGTAAAGCCAAATACTACGAATACCAGGGAAAGGCCCAGGAAAACCAGGCCGAGCAGATATTTAGATACGTTTTGGGAGACACATTGGTTTGATTTCATAACATCCTCCTTGGGGTGCTGGGTTATGGCTGATCATGAACATACATTAAGACAGATTTTTTAGGATGCAAGACTTAATTATGCAATAAATAAAAAATAAGTTAGAACTTAAGTTGTTTTGTTGGATCCAATGGGATGAAGCCAGGCCCTTGTGCCGGTCATTTTTTCCGAATGCCCGGCCGGGTGTCCATAACCTTTTCGACCCCGGTAATCCGTGTTTCTTTGATTATCCGCTGGGCATACCCCTCGGCCTCGTCCATACGGATGCCCATGACGGTCTCCTGGACCAGGGCAAGAAACTGGGGATCCACGGAAAGGGTTTGGATGCCAATGCCCAGAAGAAAGGGGATATACCGGGGATCATGGGCCATCTCTCCGCAGACCGATACGTCAATGCCGTGGGTTTTACCGGCATCTGATATGGTTTTCAGGCCCCGGTTCACAGCCGGGTGGTGGGGCAGATAAATATCAGCCACCAACTTGTTTGCCCGGTCTGCCCCGATCATGTACTGGACAAAATCATTGGTGCCCACGGCAAAAAAGTCAGCCAGATCTGCAAATTCGTCGATAAGGGGCAGAACCGAGGGCAGTTCGATCATCATGCCGATGTCAATGCCTGGGGCATGGGCGATCTTTTCTGCCTCAAGTTCCCTGGCGCAGGCGGTGACCACCTTCTTTGCCTCGAGAAACTCATCAACAGAGGAGATCAAAGGGAACATGAGGCGGATGGATCTGTTCCCGGCTGCGGCCCTTAATATGGCCCTGATCTGGGCCTCAAACACCTCTCGGTATTTCAAGGCAAAGCGGATGGACCGCAGCCCCAGGACCGGGTTGGCTTCTTTGGCAGCACCGGCGTAGCTCAAGGTCTTTTCTCCGCCGGCATCCAGGGTCCTAATCGTGGTGACGGCCATGGATGCGGTCTGGTCAATGAGCCTTTTGTAGATGAGAAATTGCTCGTCCTCCGAGGGAAACCCCGACCGGATGAGAAAGGGGAATTCCGTGCGGTACAGCCCCACCCCTTCGGCCTTGAGGTCAGTTGCCAGTCGGATTTCGCTGAGCAGGTTGATATTGGTCAGCAGCCGGACCCGCTGTCCGTCCAGGGTGAGGGTGGTCTTGCTCATGGGGTGGCCCTGGGCCTGGGTTTCTGCCCGGGCCCGGGTGGCGAACAGGGCCAGGGTCTTTTCATCCGGGTTGATAAAAATATTGCCCTGGCTGCCGTCCAGAAGCAGTCGGGTGTCCGGGGGCAGATCCACAATCCGGGTGTCATCGGTGATGATCAGGGGCAGCCCCAGGGACCTTGTCAGGATGGTGACATGGGAAGTGATCCCCCCGCCGACCAGGACAATGCCCCGGACACCGTCTGCCACCAGCTTGAGAATGTCTGACGGGTAAAGGTCCTTGGCCACGGCAATGGTTCCTTTGCCCCCTGATCCGCCAGCCCTGGCATCGGTGAGGTTGGCCAGAAGCCGGATGCTCAGGTCTTCCACATCCACAGCCTTTTCCTGCATATACACATGGGGGCTTGCGGCAAAGATCCGGATATAGGTTTTTGCTATGTCCTGGATGACTGCCACGGCATTTTCACCACTGCAAATACGGTTTTCCATCTTTCCGGTAAAGTTCTTGTCCTTGAGCATCATGAAATGGGCGGTGAAGATCAAAGAGGCGCTCTCGGGCAGGGTGGCTGAGAATTTGTCCTGAAGTGCCTTGAGTTCTGATACGGTTTTTTCCAGGGCTGCGGTAAATTCGGTCAAGGTATAGGATCTGCCGGACCGGTCCTCTTCAAAGACAAGGGCCTTGCGGTTCCGGCTGGAGGGCCGGACCAGGCCCTGGGCCACCCCTGTGGCATTGGCCTGGCCCCGGATAAAGGCGGGCAGGTCCGGGGGGGGCGGGGGTGCATCCTTATCCGGTGCCAGGGTCATGAGCAACCGGGCATTTTCAACGGCCCCGGCCAGCTGGGTGGCTGCCGTTTTCAGGGCCCGCTCGTCAAAGGGGGTGAAATGGTCGATTTCCCGGTGCTGGACCACAAGGACCCCCACCTTTTCAACGCCCTGGCAGAGGGGAACGCACAAAAAAGAGTTAAATGACTCTTCTCCTGCGTTGGAGAAGAATTTGAACCCGGGGGTCTTACGGGCATTGCCCTTTCGCAGGATTCTGTTTTCAGAGAAACAAAGGCCCACAAGTCCCTCTCCCGGTTTCATTTTAACCTGGTTCACTGCATCGGGATTCAGTCCCCGGGTGGCCTTGAGCACAAGATCCCCGGTGTCGGAGCTATGCAGATAAATGGAGCAGACATGGGCTTTGAGGTGGGTGGCCACAAGCCCTGCGGTCCGGGCCAGAAAGGTTTCAATATCCGATTCACCGGTGACTATGGAGGTCAGTTCCCCAAGATCGCACAGCAAATTTAAATGGTCGGGCTGTCTTGTGTTCATAACGGTCTTTGTCGTTTTGTTGTCAGATGGGAAAACTTAAACTTGCAACCTTGCAGTGTATAAGGATCAAGGATAAGATTCAATATTAAATTCAGGCTTTGATCCATCATCAAAGCAGGGCCTGGGTTTTGGGCTTCAGCTTACTTGGTTGGCTTCGGTGGCTTTTTCCTAAGGCGCATGCTTTATACACCTTGGGTCGTCGCTTTTCGTCGCCTTGCATCTGGCACTTTGATGATGGCCGGGGATTTGGTAAAGCCACTGGCTTTCTTTTGTTTCGGAAATCAGGCGGTGACTTTGGGTCAGGAGGGTCGGCCGGGAAAGAAAAAGGCTGCCGGGAAGACCCCGGCAGCCCCAAAAGGAGTGCTGATTTAAACTGACCTGTCCTAACCGGGGAACATATTGTCCTGAATGTCCACGGCAGTGGAACAGGTATTCATCAATGCGGCAAACCGGCCCAGGGTGATGGGTACCTGGCTTTCCACAAAGAATTCAAGGGATTTGATGATGCCCTGGTAAAAGGGCTTGTCCTTTTTTTTGGCGGTTTCAAGTTTCTGGGCCGCCACAACCGCCCGCCACAGGAGCATCCATGCCATGGTGGCATCGCCTGTGGCATCCTGGAAGGGGTGGGCGTTGGCAAAGGCGGCCAGCACCTTTTCGCTCATGGCGGTCTGGCCCATGTGAATGGCCACTTCACCCAGCTTGTTCATGACTTCTTCTACCTTGGCGGCTGCCGTTTCAAGCTCGGGAATGGCCTTGGCCTGGGCCACGGTCTTTTGCATTTCCCCGAACAGGTCCATGATGGGTTTGCCCTTGTTCAGGCCCAGTTTCCTTCCCAGAAGGTCCATGGCCTGGATGCCGTTGGTGCCTTCGTAGATCAGGGTGATGCGGCAGTCCCTGAGCAGCTGAGCCATGGGATACTCTTCAATGAAACCATAGCCTCCGTATACCTGCATGCCCTGGGAGCAGATTTCAAAGGAGCGGTCTGTAACATAGCCCTTGGCAATGGGGGTCAGCACCTCAATAAAGCCCTGGTACTTTTCTTTTTCCTCGTCTGTGGGGGCGTATTTGGCCATGTCGGCACAATAGTGGACAAAGTACAGCAAAGAGCGCATGCCCTCTACATAGGTCTTCATCATCATGAGCTGGCGCCGGACATCCGGGTGGCGGAAGATGGCCACGGATTTGGCTTCGGGATTCATGATCTCCATGAGGTCCCGGCCCTGGATCCGGTTTTTGGCATAGTCCAGGGCATACATATATGCGGTGGTGGCGCAGGCAAAGCCCTGGTAGCCCACCAGCAGCCGGGCGGCATTCATCATCAGGAACATGGCCTTCATGCCCTTGTTCTCCTCGCCCAGCAGGGTGCCCACGCAATTGTTCTTGGATCCCAGGGACAGGGAACAGGTGGAGTTGCCGTGGATGCCCATCTTGTGCTCAATGCCGGTGCAGGTCACATCGTTGAATTCCCCCAGAGAGCCGTCAGCATTGACCCTGTACTTGGGCACCAGAAACAGGGAGATGCCCTTGGTTCCTTCCGGGGCCCCTTCGATACGGGCCAGAACAGGATGGATGATGTTTTCGGCCAGGTCGTGCTCGCCGCCGGAGATAAATATCTTTTCTCCAACAATATTATAGGTCCCGTCACCGTTGGGCACAGCCTTGGTGGTCAGGGCCCCGACATCAGAACCGGCATCTGGCTCGGTCAGCAGCATGGTGCCGCACCATTTGCCAGTGTACATGTTTTTCAGGTAGATGTCCTTTTGCTCCTGGGTGCCGAAATGCTCCACCAGATGGCCGGCGCCCTGGGTCAAGCCCGGGTACATCATAAAGGGGTAGTTGGCCCCGTTAAAGTATTCAGCCACGGCAGAGGCAACGGTTCTGGGCATGCCCTGGCCGCCCCATTCCGGATCCTCGGTGGGGGCCAGCCATTCTCCCTCGTTAAACAGCTCAAAGAGCCGTTTAAAGGACTCCGGGGTGGTGACCTGGCCGTTTTCAAGGACACACCCCTGCTCGTCGCCTTCCTTGGATGCGGGCAGCAGTTCCTTGACGGCAAAGTTTCTGGCCTCTTTGATGACCATTTTGATGGTTTTGGTGTTGAAATCGGCAAAGTTCTCGTGTAAATCAGCCAGGGTCTCAGCCTTGAGCTGCTCATGGAGAACAAATTCGATGTCCCGTGCGTCGGAAATGACCTGTGCCATGGTGCCTCCTAAATCTTATGGTAATGAATTTATCTTCATTTAAATAATCCAATAGTCTGTCGGGATTCGGATTTTGTGGACATACATAAAAATCAATAAAAAAAACAAGTTGTCCTTTAAATCCCTGGGGCAAATCCAAAAATATGCCCAAAGCCATAATAATGAATACTCATTCATTACACTAATTCTATAATGAGTCAATGATTTTTTTACAAACAGACGATTCGATGGTACAACAATGTTTATGCAGAAAATATTGATTTCAGCCTGCCTGTTGGGCCGGCCGGTGCGGTATGATGGCAGGTCCGTTCCCAAGGCAGATCCCATGATCAGAAAATGGCTGGCCCAGGG
>Ga0102943_1000416_pt1 | contig 28815 bp, 32 predicted proteins | sample SalPonC_black_MG_FD_78174 | JGI IMG/M metagenome (GOLD analysis project Ga0102943, IMG submission 78174) | Salt pond soil microbial communities from South San Francisco under conditions of wetland restoration - Salt Pond MetaG... | ecosystem: Environmental > Aquatic > Marine > Intertidal zone >...
AACGCTAAAAAGGACCCACAAATCTTTTTTGGTACGGTTTAGCGTGAAAATATAAGCTTAAAACGTCGTTTCGGCTCAAAAACGAATGACATTTTAGCGCTAAATCGTTGATGCGCAAAACGGGTTTTCCGACCGATCTGTAGGCACTACGTTTTAAGCCTAAAAAGGCAAATAAAACACTCGATTGAAAAACGGGCGTTTGAGGTTCGCGTGCCAATTATCGAAGATTTAACGCTAAATCCTTTGAAAAACATATCCGTCGACAAAATAACGCTAAATTATTTTTTGTACCGTTTAGCCTATTTTTCGAACCGGTTTAGCGTCGTAATTTTGAGGTTCGTATTTCGAGGGGGGTCATTTTTAAGATTTAAGCCTAAATCGTCGATATTTCTCTAGAATATAAGCTTATTCTCTATTTTCGCGTTCCCGTTTTAGAGAATAGCGCTAAATCGTCGAAATCGAAAATATAACGTTAAAAATACACCACAAATCTTTTTTGGTACGGTTTAGCGTGAAAATATAAGCTTATAATGTCGATTCGGCACAAAAACAATCGACATTTTAGCGCTAAATCGTTGTTACGAAAAACGAAATATCGACCGTCCAATTCAAGGTACGTTTTATGCTTAAAAAGGGAATTAAAACACTCGATTGAAAAATGGGCGTTTGAGGTTCGCGTGCTAAAAATAGAAGATTAAGGCTTAAAACGTACGTCTTAAAAACTGATCGAAAATATAAGGCTAAAACATATTTTGATGAGAATGCAGGGACGGTTTTGAAAGCGTACGAAACGGCGTTTTTGCGTGCATTTTTGCCTGGTTTAATGCGTTTAAAGATGTCTAAACTGTCCGCAGAAAAAAACGCAGTTGTGCAAAAAAGACCTGTTTGCTTGAAAGCTTAAAGACGCAAGATATGAAGCGATGCGCGTTGCTGCTTTAGACAATCTGTACACCAATACGAAAAAAAGAAAACAATGAGTGGATCTAGCTGCCGCGACGCGTGCGACCAACAGCTCGACATGAACGGATGCCCTCGTACGTCTTCTGGGTACGGAAGTGGCTCCAGCTCTCGCGACACGTGCGACCAACAGCTTGACAGCAACGGATGCCCTCGCGTGTCTTCGGGGTACGGAAGCGGCTCTAGCTCTCGCGACACGTGCGACCAACAGGCCGACAACAACGGATGCCTGTCCACAACGCCCGCTTCCCAAGGCAACACTTCGTCCATGGCATCGGCGTCGAGCTCTCGGAGCAACGCATCTTCGACGCCTGTCTCTGCGCAGTTCAAGGTTTCCAACGGTCGCATGGTTGGCGGCAAGTTTATGGCCGTTGCACCTGCTCGTGAGCGCAAGACAGCCCTGTCTCCTGAAGTGTTTTCGCAGCGCATCAAGGCCAAGCGCAACGCCAAGTCTGCCGCAATTGGTTCTCCGATCAAGCCAGCCGAGCCCGCCAAGGTCGAAGGCAACTCTTCGTTTGAGCGGCGTATGGCCAAACGGCGCGAAGCACGCCTGTCCGCGATTGGAACCAAAGCCTCTGCAGCCCCAGCCAAGTCTGCTGTGGGCGGTTCTTCGTTTGCAGAGCGTTTTGCAGCTCGGCGTGCCGAGCGTCTGCAAGAAGTCTCTGCCGAGAAGACTGCCATTGGCTGCGGGACCTGTGGTGGACGCAAAAAGGCTGCCGCAGACAAAGGCTTTGACTCGGACTCTGATTCCGATTCGGACTCTGACTCTGACTCTCTTGGCTTTTAAACAACAGAACGTTTAATAATGCGTTGCGCGGTTTCGCTACGTAGGGTAACGAGTGTCATGGCTATAGCCAACAGTACAATCTGCCAAACGGCCAAGTCGACGTTTGTTTCGCAGTCCTTGCCGATCGACTTGTACAACGCAACTCCGGTTTGGATGGCACCAATCAACCCGGCGATAAAGCCGTTACTTGCCAAGAAAGCAACGTCAAAAAGCATAAACCGTTCGCCAAAGCGTGAGTACTTGAGCCAAACGTTTGCCATAGCACAAATGGCGAAAACGCACACATGCAACCAAAAGTTGTACTCGGTCCAAAACGTCAACGCATCGGGGCATGTCTCGACTGCATCGTCAAGCCAGAAAATGCGCATTACGATGCCAATCGACGCCAAAGCCATAAAGATACCGTAAACCTGCGACGTGCTCGAGTCGCCTGTCTTGTATTCCGTTTCGGTCTTTCCAAACGGCATTTCGTAATCGTAACTGGTCTCGCTCATCGTAGACAAGTGTTTACTGAGAAGGCGTAGAGACTGCTTGACGAATCTCGTTGTGCAAATCGTCGTGGTTGCGCGATACAGCGTATGCGCCCGTAGAATCCTTGACGACTACGGCAGAGTGCCAATCAGATGTCGTAGCCATACCGTTGGCCGAGGCTACGACCAACCAATGCGCCTCACCATCTGTGTTTGCGTAAACGTCGGTGATGGCTGCCTTTTTCGCAAAGGGAAACAGCGACTTGGCGACACCCGTAAACTGGGCGTTGGAGCGAACTGCCAGATGCGTGTAGCCTCTGTTGCGCATTTCAGTATCCAGCTTGGACCGAGACTGATCTGCGGGTACGGCCGACAAAAGGTTACGCGTAGGCGCTGGCGTAGGCGCTGGCGTAGGCGCAACGTGCGAATGACCAGGCTTGAGAAGGCCCACAACTAGGGCCGAAGCGGCAATCAAAAAGAACGTAACGGCCACAACAATAGTCGCATCATAGACACGAACACGACGAGGCGTCTGCATGTTTTGGCGTATAGTGATTAAACCAACAACACCAACTAGCTTATAGATTCCCGCTTTGCCGATATATAAAACACCGCATACAAACATTTCGTCTACAAGTATGTAACCACCAAACCCCCGCCCGTAAAAAACAATGGCGTTAGCGTTAGCGCGTCTACTAACGGGGTTTTTTGACGAAGACCGAGCGCTAGACGCTTTTGAACAACTGTCCGACCAAGATGTCTACAGTATCGTTGCAACTGAACAAGTGTCGCCCTTTGAGTTTTTAGACTTTTTGGCCACATCCATCGCTAGCAACGAGAAACAAAACGCTGCAGCTACGCTTCTCGCGCGTGTGCGTAACGCGGCTCTTTTACCACGCGGACAAGAGCTTCTCAAGCTCTCCTTTCCGTCTGCAGCTAAAGAGATCATAGAGGCCTTTTTCGCCACGCCCAATGCTGACGACTTGCTGCTCGAGGCCATCGCTAAAGTCGTCAGACCCATCGAAACGGCCTTGTTGTCTTCTACGCCAGCAGTGTCGCCTGTTGAAACAACACGCGTCATGCGTCAACCACGACCCAAACTCGACGACAAGATCTTTTCGACTATTTCCTTGTCGCCGATTCGCACAGACAATGCGGCTGATTTTTTAATCGGCGGGTTGTACTCGGACGACGACAGCCAGGTAAGCAACGTAGAACTGTTTCAGAGCCTCACACGTCAGACTTTGTCGGGCGTTTCCATGACCTTTGAGGCGCAGTTTAAGCGGCATTTTGCCTGGCGTGTTTGCAACGCAAAAAACAAAGCCTCGCGATTTGAAGAGATTCTCGAACGCCTTGAGAGCGACAGCCAGGCCGTCTTTAACACGCCCCAGGGCGTTCCTCGTGGTTGGCCTGGTTGGTCACCACTGGGCGGAGTCATGCTGCCCTTTGAGGTCTATCTGGAACGTGTTTACGATATGCGTTTTTCCAAGTTGGACACTCTGTTGAAGCGTCTAGACCTGAAAGAGTACGCCTCTACGGCCGAAAAGGTCTTTTACGAACTGCGTGCGCTGTGGGTGCTTCGGCATATGGCCTTTGTGCAGGAAAACCACACCTACGCCACGCTCAAGCCTACACTCGACCGCATCGAGGCAGATCTGAAGCGTGCAGATCTCAAGCCAGCGTCATTGGACGAGCGTCATTCTCTCAAGCAGATTGTGCCACCAAGCGTCTTGAACATCCTGTCGTCACGCATACCTGCTTACGATAGACAGGGGCGTTATTTCACAGATTTCGCAGGCCTTGGCGGCGGAGACCCTTTGCAAACGCTCGTCAAACTTCCGTATCTGGCCATGGCACGCATCCTGCGGTCTTCTCCAGACCGAACGTTTGAAGACCCCGTTTTTACGCAAGTTGTTGCTCGAGACATTTCTAGCCGTCTCAAGCAGTTGGTCGCCTCTCAGCAAGACACGGTAGCTGACGCAGCTACAACGACACGAGATGTCGTAGCCAACCTCAATTCGGTGTACCCTACGGTTCTTCCGTACCTGACAAACGGACGTACACAGAGCGGTCTGACGACGTTGGAACGCAACGTGTTTTCCTTTTCTTCTACTAGCGTCACATCGTCGCTAAAGGCTTCTCTGGCCGAAAGAGGCTACGATCCGGAAGCTTTATGGTTTGTAGAGCCCATGGCCATGACGTTGCGTGCCGTACAACCGTTTGGTACCGTTCAAACGACAGGCGCTTATGCATCGGTGCGTCGTGCTCAGGCCATCGATCCCAACATGGGCTATGCCATATCGGTCTTGGCTGATCTCGTTTCAAGCCAGACGTATTTTGTTGACGCTCTGAGACACCCCGTTCAGCTGCAAGGCCCGTTGACGTCTTTGGATGCTTTTAGCGTTTTTCCTGCCGGGTTGGCAGACGCAGCACAAAAGCTAGTCGAGATGCAACAGGCTTTAGCCATTGCTACGCCTATGGACAACATCGAGTCGACCGTCGCACGCCTGCAGTCGGTCTGCGGCAACCGTGTCGACATTGTTTCGGAAAAGCCTGGTAGTGCACCCAACCTGGTGACGCTGGACGCAGAACACTATTCGGTAATGGACTTTTTGCATTCGGCCTACACCAACTACTATACGCCGTTTGGACGCACTTGGGCATGGCTTCGCCACTCTATGATGCGTCGTGGCGTAGAGCTGCTCAAAGACGACCGTCTGTTTGGAATGGCGCAACAGCTTGTCGCAAACACAGACCTCAACGGTTGGGCCTGGCAATTGGCCAACGGAACGCCACGGTCGCTACGCAGAGTCTATCGGTCGACAAGGCGTCTGTATGAACAAACGGTTGCAAACAACCGCTACGAAACCGCACGTTTCTCGGTTGACAGAATCGACGATTTGCCCGAAGACATTTCCAGCGGCGTGCACCCCGCCTCGCTGCTTATGGCGTTTATTTCGGGCGATTTGCAAGACGAAACGATGGCGCAAGCCACTCGTATCTACAACGAAACGACAGCGCCACTGATGTCGTTTATTATCAACTACCGGTTGTCTGACGTTGCTATCGCCGATTTGGCGCTCGATACCTTTACGGACGGTGTTGTTTTTGAAACGCTGAAAGACCTGACAAAGGCTATGATACAACGTGTAGACTCTGAGCTAGCGACTATGGCCGAGCGTACGCCGTTGGGCAAGTTTGTAGTTGCAGCTGCACGCGGCGTCGGTCAAAAGATTGCGCTTACCGACGAGACAAAGACGCAGATGGACGAATTGCAACAACAACGTCAAGACGCAGAAGCTGTTTTGCTCGAGATTATTCACGAGAGCGACAACTCGGAGAGCTACCAACAACGCATCCGCCAACAGCGTCAGGCACTCTACGAAGCGACACAACAACTCAAGGCATTCCGTAGCCAGAGCAAACGAAGTCTTGTCGCCTTGTGGCCTGGTGGCTCCCAAGCGATCCGGGCAATCGAACAACAGGACATGACGCTTCGTCTAGGTCGCGAGTACACGGTTCCAGTCTACACGCTCCTGCCGCGAGAGACAGCGACCAGTGCGGTCTCGGACGACTTTGTGCAAACGCCCAGCGGCTTGATGGTACAGATGGTCGATAGCATATTTGTTGGAACCAAAGCGCAAAAGCAACCCAACCTGTTTGCAGACGAGGTTGAACGGCTTGTTTTACTAATCGCAGAGCAAACGGACGCCCTGGCCGCCGTGTCGGCAGTCAGTGCATCCAGCTTGAAAGAGACGCTCAAAGAAGCATGTCGGTCGGTGTTTTCGCTAGGCGCCTTGCTCTCTGGTGCAGAGACGGTAGGGCCTGTTGTAGACGCAGCACGCAAGCTTTTGACTAACGCAAACGAAGCAGGACCGTCAGACACCGATGAGTTGCCTCTTAGACGGCTCTACATAGACGAACCGTTTGACTACACGCTCGACAGCATTGCCAACCTGTGCAAGCGTCTGTTGAAAGATTTACGCCAAGCACTAGAGCATCGCCTCAAACTGCGTACGCCAGGCTCGGACGGCCTGACACCGATGGAAAAGATACGTACAGGTCAATTGGGTCCGTTGACTCTGAAGCGACCCAAAGAGATTCATCCAATCGTTTACAACTGGGTCAACAGTCAGGCTCGCCCGTCTACCGGACCGTTTAGACCGATCGTATTTGTCAATCAAAACGCAAAAGAAGCTGTCGGACAAAGCATTACTACGCTTCGACCATCTGTGGGTGAAGGCGTGCCTATCGAATTTGCCGAAGCGTTAGCCTTTATTTACGATCGTTTAGTCAGCGGTATTCAGCCCAGACTGTTGAACAAAATTTACAACATCGCCAAAGGAAACTTTTATGTCGAAGGCAAGCCGTCGCAAGAAGCCGATAGTCTGGTTCTGGCCGCTCAGGCATTGCCTGAGGACATTGCCGTTGCTTTGCGGCAACTGCAGCCTAATCCGGCGGTGCTGCCTACGCTTGCTCAAGCTGTGCAATGGTACAACCAGAATCCGTTGATTGCGTCGCGTCTCGACAGATGGCTAAAGACCGTAGGTTATTGGCGCTCCGCAACGCTAGGAAACATTCAAGCAGGGCTGTTAACCGGCCGAATTCCTGTTGTATACAACCCTCTAGCCGTAATCGATACTATCGTATTGACGCGAGCAGTCAACTTGGCCAAGTTTATGAATGTGGTCAACATGAAAGTCAAAGCCAAAGTTCGGCTAAATGACGGCCCAGCGTTCCAAAGCAATTTGCCGACAGCCGACACTGCGCAAACGGCTTCAGAATGGCTTATAGAGCAAGCCAACCAAGGTCTTGCAGTTGCGATTCGAGAACTAGTCGAACCACGGGAAAACCTGTCAAACTTTGTCCTAGAGGGCGACATCAACATCAGCACCGTGACATCGAGACCCTCGTTTACCGATGCGCGCGCTACAGGTTCGCTCTCGGACGCCATGTCAAATTTAACGCTGTTTACAACTCAAAACGAAAAAGTATTGCTTGGAACGACCAATATCGCACGTTACGCCATGTGGTCGAATCAGGTTGAAACGATGGTTGCGTTTTGCAATCAGAGCAAATACAAGCGAATCGACGCCAGCTTACTCTTGTGGCCCTGGACCAACGACATGTTTGTTGACGAAGCAAACTCTAACACCACTGAACCTCGTCGGGGTATATCGAGAGACTTGGTCGCTGGCAAAGGATGGGTTCCGCAAAACTTTTACAGCAAAAACAACCTGGTCGCCAATACCGTCGCCATGATGCTTCTCAGAGAGTTGGACGTAGTCAAAGCTGAACTCGGAGCGAATATCTGGGATCCCGAGCTAGAAACGGTTACCGTTGTCGATAGCATTATGGGTAACATTACAGGAAGCGTTTCCATACCGTTCTATGTCCCTGGAACGAAAAAGAAGAAGTTAACGTTTAATACTTGGGGCCAGCATTGCGTTCGCGTTTACACGCAAGCCCCAACCATCATACAAAACCAGACCGACAACGCGTTGCTGTTGGGCCTGAACGGGTCTACTGTAGCCCACTCTCTCGTTCAGGTTCGCAAAAACGCTCTTTTCCAAACCGACTTTGACATATCAGTCACTGGTACTACAAAGGATCGTTGGGAGGCGCTGCCGGAATGGCGCCAGATGGCTAAATTTACAACACCGAAAAAGCCAGTCAAACGCTACGCCTATGATGATTTTACGAAATTTCCACGTCACCCGGAGCAAATCTATCGTCAAATTCAGTCTACCTTTACGGCTCTACACACCGTTTCCGTCATAGACGAATGCGAGTTGATCGACAATCGCGGCATCGGGGAAATTTTGGAACCCGAGGACGAGAAGGATCTAATCCTGACGTTGGAGCAGCCAGCCGTCTTGGTAGCCGGTATGCTTCGCGCTACCGAACCCTTGGTCGTACGCCTAGATGAAAACCATTACGGTGTCTGGGTAGAGCGCAACGATGAATCGTCACCATACGTTTCGGTACTTGGCAAACGCATCGAAGAAATGTTTGACTATGTCAACAACACGACCGATAGACTTCCAAAATATCGCGAAAAGAAACGCATTTACGATTTTTATGGTGTCAACAAACACACACTGGTCGACCGCCCTGCTGACGGCTGGCTAGACGCAGCAAACGCGATGCTTAACGACGTAGACATCAAGCGCATAGACTTTTCGAATTACAGCCACAACGACAAGATTGTCGAGTCGTACGCCGTACTGACGCAAGAGCAACTGAAAGCGTTCTGGCAAATCGTCAACCGATCTGAATCCCGAATTATTGCGCCAGGAAAGAAAGTTCGGAATCGGCTCCTCAAAAAGAGTTTCTACAAGTTTGCCATTCAAGGTCCGCAGTATATCAGAAACGGCGAATCAGAGGCGGGACCGTCCAGCACAGTTGCGTCGCAACAAGCGCAGCCTGCTGCGACGACACAAATCGCAGGCCTTGAAAATCCGTCGAGCGATCCCGTACCTATGAAAGGCATAACGCAAGTCCCAAACGAAGATTACAACTCGCGCAAACGAAGCGGCTCGTCAGATTCGCAAAGGCCCTCTAAGCGACAAACAACATTGGCCCAATCTTATCCGTCATTAGAACCGGCCGATCCAGACACTTATGTGGTTCCGCAAACGGCCGACTCAGACACTGCTCCCTTCAGCGAAACACGCGAAGAATTGTTTGGGAATTTGAACTTGTTGCCGTTGACGATGTCTCCAGAACCTGCGGACCTTGAATGGCGTTCTTGGGAAGTCTCGGACGACGAAGAGCCCATGCCGTCTGAACAATTGGACGACCTAGCAACCAGCTCCAGCCCAAGCCCTTTAACGCAGAGTTCTCAATTGTTTGGATCCTTGGATGGGGAAGTAACATGGGGCTAATTCGAGCAATGGCTTTAAAACGCTCGTCTTGTAAATGCAAAAAGTATTGGATTATTTATGCCAAACGGGGCGAGAACCGTTTAAACGCAAATTTGCGTTCGGGAGACCTTCTAGCCCTTCGCTGCAGGCACCTCTTGCCGTATCGCTCGAGCAAGAAGCAGGCGACGATGCCTATTACGATTATGTAATCGACTGGTTGGTGCAAAACACTGCGTACGATGCCTCTGACGCTTCGTTGTGGTGGGCGCATGTCACAGACCCAGAAATGCCTGTTTCAAGCCAAACGCTCTACGCTGTCAACGTAACGCAACGCGACATCGACGATACAGAATTACTCAACGATTTGATCGAGGGCACCTTACCGTCTACTGAACGCTTACGACAGTGGTTCCCCAACCTGTTTCACGACAAGGCCTACTGGGCACTTTTTGGCGTCAAGCCCAAACAGCTGAAATACGCTCTTGTATTGCATTTCGAATCGACGCTGCACTTGTGGGAGTCCTTTTTCGACAACATCGCTCCAAAGACAATGTGGGTCTGCTTTTTAACTGTAGGCGTCGACGTCAAGTGGGAAGCGTTGCAATCGCCTGAACCCTTTCAAAACACACTCGACAACGTTACGCAAAAACGTCTAGTCGAACGCATCCTCCATTTCATCAAGCCGTCTGACCAAGTAGCCGCAGCGCTTCAAAACGCAGAAACGCTACTGGTAGATAACAACGATTTGCGCCTCTACGACATCTGTCGCGCCATCCTGCCGTTTCCAGGTGCCGAGTACGCGTTGCAACTTTTAGGCGTAGACATTTCGCAGGTAGAGACGACTGCAGTCGTCTGCGACAACACACCACGCCCGCTGAGACCGTGTCAGTCTGCCTTTTTGGCTCGCATCTGGTATCTGCTTGAAGCTGAGAAAAGCGAGCAGGATTGGCAGACCGTCTTTTTAGACGCTATCGCTGTCTTTGACGAACCACTGTTGGAACATGTAGAAACAGAAATTGCACTCGAGCAATTCAAAGCGTTTATCAAGGACCGACAACCGCCTGCACGCTGGCTCAAGCAACGAGGACGCCACACGCTGTTTGAGATTACAGATCGAGAAACCTTTTTGCGTTGTCTTTACTGGTTTCAACCCGAACAGCTGTTTGTACCCTGGATCGACACTAGGCGCCTGCACGTCATGTCTCCCATCGAAAACGAGCAGTGGAACTACGAGAAATGGCGTTGGAACATTTGCGTCAACCGGTCTATCGCGCTACGCAATCAGTTTTACATCCCTGGTTTTAGTCCGGTCGATTTCAACTCGTCAATCCTTAGACTGGCGCGCGTCAAGGAAAAGGTAGCACCCATCAACCGCTACGCGCCTAGCGATTTGTAAACGCATTGCATCAAACGGTCCTTGTCGAGCCAACTGGGTAACGCGTCGATATGTTCTTGCGCTTCTTCAGCGCTTTCCCACGGCACAAAGCCGTCCGGGACAAATTGACTGGCGTTTACTCGGCGCGAAAACTCTTTACGACAGGCAGCAAGCAACGCTTCGTTCCAGAGGTCGTCTGCCAGTGCCACCAAACGTAGCAACTGTTGTTGCGTAAGCTCTGGCCAGTCAAGACGTTGGTCAAACCAATCGCCCAAATGGCAAAGCGTTTCTGGCTCGCACGAGACCATGATCCGTCTCTGAGAGCCTAATTCGGACACCATATTGGCATAGGTGGCGCACTCGTTTATCTGTGCAGACGTTAGGTAGATCTGCGTCTCGCCACTCTGTAGAATCATTGATGCAACGCAAGAGAACTTTATGCCAAACGGACGTAGTTGTTGTCGTTCCTCCTGCGGTTGAGAATGGTCATCTGCGTCTGCGTGGACGGCGTAATAGTAAAGGTCGACGAAGAAGCGTCGAATTCGGGTGCCGTCCGGTTAAAGGCGTCGACCTTGTCAAAGAGCGACAGCGACGCGCCGAGTGCAGAAATGGCGATAGTGTGCTTGAGGTCCTGAACGGGAATGGTCGAGTAAGGGTTGGTTTCGGTGTTGTCAAACGGCAACCCCTCTGCCTCGAGAAAGTCGAGCGTACCGACCGCCAAGATCTGCACAAGCGTAGCCAACAGGACGTTGACACCCTGCGAAAAAGGGAAAACCCAGACCAAAAAGACCAACCAGACGTAGAGCCAAAACATCAAGAAAGAGTTGAGCAGTGCTCCTGGCATGACCGAATCGATCTTGTTGATGGCCGCAAAGATCGAGTTCAACGCATCGATCTGTCCCGTCAGCTCACGAAGCGGGCGTTGGTAAAGACCCGCACCCTGCAAGGCCATGATGCGCTCCTCTGACATCTGAAGCATTACGCCCAGGTGGTCCATGTTGGTAGACCCCACACGGTAGGCCAGCTCGCGACGCGTCGTATCGTGCATTGGCAGACGCTCCGCAATCACACCCACATCACGGAAAGCGTTGATCATGGCATAGCCCATGGCAGCAATGACGTAAGCCATCTCGCAGTACAGTTCGCGCGCAGTGACCGTCTCGACAAAAGTGCTGCAGCTCTGCACGTCGTAACGCGTAAACTTGATAGTGACCTTGTCGAAACGCTCCAACTCGTCAGGCGTCATGAGCGACCCAATGTGCTGCGACAGCGAAACGACACCGTCTTCAGCCAGGTAAGCCTGGTTTCCTGCGCTAGTCACCCGACCGTACAGAAAGTTCAGACGCGCGAAAAAGTAGGCGCCAAAGATAAACATAGCCGTCAGGCTAAAGACCGTGTCGTCAAAGGGCGCCGGTACATAGCCTTCTTTCTGCACAAAGCTTAAACCGGTTGCCGCGGCGATAAACAGAAGAATCTTCCACCACCAGAGCGGAACGCCACCACGCTGCAGAATCGTTGGTTTGACCGTGTCTTTGCGAATGTTTTGGTTCTCGTCAAAAAACGGATGGTACTCCAGGTTTAGCGAACCATCATCGCACTTGAAACACGCCCATTTCTTTAGCGTGCATTGGACCTTGCGCAGCTGGTAGGGACCCCTAATGGGATTGGTCGGACCCCTACGGCGACAAAGCGAATAAAACCCGCCCATGCGTCAAAGCTTTCGTAGTACTTGAAGCCGCTTGTAGCTTGGCTTCATATTTGCACCTTTTAAACCGATACGGTCGCAACGTCAACCGACGAAAACATTTTTTTTTCAGACCGTTATACTTGTCTCGAGGCTATCATGGCTGACCAAACCGAATATGACGTCTTTATTGCCGGAAACAATTTCGACATTCAAGCACGCGCTCAAATTTCCGACAAAGGCAAAGAGGTCGCCGAAAACTACCTGCACGTAGTCGACTTGATTGTCAACGGAAAACGCGAGCTCATCGACGAAGCACTCAAGGGGACTATTTCTCAAGGCCGTACGCGCGCCTTTTTGCAAACGGTCGAAACCATCGCTGCATGGCGCCAAACGCTTTCGCAGGTCTTTGGCATTGAAAAGCCTGTTTACGGTCTGGTAATGGCCAACCTGTTTGACCCGCGCCTGGCAGAACTCTCCGAGGCCGCCTCTCAAGGCGTCGAAAAGATGCCCCCACTGCGTAACCACGAAGGCGACAAGAAATCGGCCAAAAAGCAGTCTAGGCAGGTCTTTGAGCTTATGAAGCTGTTTTACGCAGGCAAGCTGCCGTACCAGATCTGTTTCTTGGTTTCGCGGACAAAGGGCGGCGGACAGACGGCCACAGTTGCCGTAGCGCAACCAGACAGCTTTGCAAACACGGTGGATCTAGGCGACGCACGTCAGTTGATCGACATTACCACGCTAGAGTTTTCTCCCGTCTGGCAACCCACCGAGCCGCACCTGCCCAAGAACGCTACGGCCATCACAAAAGCTCGTATGCAAGGCATCGACTATGACGGGCAAAACAAACGCTCAAACGAAGAAATGGACAAACTGCGCGCCATTTGTCTGACGGCCATTCTCAAGACCAAGCTGATGTTTTTACAGCGTATCGACAACCCTCGGCAGTCTCCAATCATTGTCGTCGTTCAAGCCGTTCGTAACAGCGCGCAGCCTCGCATCACTCACGAGTTTGCAGATGCAGCGCTGCAAAAGAAACGGGAACTTGAGCAGATCGTTCTGCAGTACCAAACGGTTGCTGACGCATTGGTCGACGTCAAGACGGGCAAAGCGTTTCGCCAGCAGGCACTTGACATCGTCAGCAAGGCTGAAAAGCACCTAGAGTATCCTACGCGGATTTTGAAGCTGCTTGAGCGCTACGTCAACGATGGCTTTTGGGGCGATAACCGTTTGCCGGTGTTGGTCTGCTATCAGGACCTTTACCCGAATGCACCGGTCTGGTTTGCTCTGCGCGTCGTCGAGAACGATTCAGTTTCGGCAATGCCGGAAGAACTGGAGCGTCTCGACAACTTTATGCGCAAGGGTGAAATCCCCGAAGCACCTCCCAAGCGCACATACGCTGAAGTCGTCTCTGATTCCGGCTAACAGCCTCCCCCTGGGGCGACAGACACTAAAAGTTTACTACCCAATGACTAAACACGTTGGCGATCGGGTTGTAAAGGTCTGTCAACACCCACCGATAACGTTTCAAGTTTTCTGCGTACATCAAGCCGCAAGTCAGCCACGCCAACGCCGTAAACACTATCTGGTAAACTTCAAACTCGACCACCGTTGCGTCTATGGTAAACGACAGCAAAAGACCGGTCACAGCAGCCGCTAACGGTCCTGGGCCCTGAAAAATAGGCTGACGACCATCAAACCTAACGAAATGCATAGACCACGCAAACAAGCACCATCCGCACACCAAAAACACTAAAGCGATTGCCAAGTCCTCTAAAGGCCTAAACAACGATACACAGAAACCAACGAAATGTTGAAAGGCCGATAGACACAAGACGCAGGCTACAGACCGACCGATGCTTGCAACCCACACTTCGCGATGTTTGTGGATCGTGGCTACAGTGCCGTACGTCCCACAAAACGCTATCGTAGCGCTAAATACTACAGCTATGCGCTCCCATGACGTATTCCAGTAAATATGCGAACGGTTTGAACGTCGACCGTCCGATTCGGGATCAATCGTAGCGGGAAGTGCTATAAAGAGCCATATGACTGCTATAAAGCCTTGCAAGTAAAACCCGAGACGCCACATGGCATACGCATGAAACGGTCGCCACAACACGGCCAAATACATAGTCGGTAAAGCCCATACGAGCGGCATGACTGTTATAGAGCCTAGCAACGCAATCGATGCCATGACGACAATCCAACGCCGTTCAAGGCTAATGCCTATGACACCTATGGCGTGAACCACAAACGTAGACGCAAAGGCCAACAGGGCAACTTCGACCGACACATGAAACGTTCCCATTTTTTTTCACGAGTCAAGTGGTTTACGGCGTTTGACGGGGCGCTCAGGCAAGCTATAGTAGCGTTCGTTCTGTCTGCTGTAGTAGGCGATCGAATCGTGAAGCCAGTCCATCGTAACTATGTAGACGTCGGGCATAGACTGCGCCTTTTCAACTTTGAGCGTTCCGGCTTGCTTGGCTACTAGATGCGTTATGTCGCTTGTTACCGTTGGTACTACGGTAGCGCCAAACGTTTCCGCTATCTTGGTCACTGGATGGTCTTGGACCGTTTTCCGATTAGAAATGATGCCCGAAAAACAGATGCAGACACTTTTGAGTACGCTCGTTTTCAGTTGCGTCAGTACCTCTTTGATGTCGGGCTGATTGTCAAAGAAACGCCTACGCGCCTCTTGGACGGTTAGCCATATCGCTTCAAGCATTTTGCGGTCATGCTTTGCTTTGCGTTGTATGCCTGCGCTAGAGGTATTGGTAAAGTTGTTGACGTCTTCAAAGCCTGTAAAAAACGTATAGGGGGCAACGGGCAGTAGGTTGCTCATGTTGGACCCCCAGACGTCTGGAGAATCGTCCAGAATGATAGCAAACGTATCGTCAAACGGAAAGACAGCTTGTAGCGATTTGAAAACCTGTCTACCTGGCTTGTAGTCGGCAGGAAGATCGTCACGCGAAACGATGCGATCGCCAAACAACGATTCGTCCGGGTCCATGACTCTAGCGTTGGATACGGCGTAAGGACGCGTTCCTGCCGTAAAAATCCACAGCTCAAAGTCTCGAGACGCCTTGTGCAAAAAATCAATCAAGCCCGGACGGTACTTGACATAATAGTTGATTGCTCCGAGCGTATGCTTGACAATAACGTCTTCTTGGTCGTAAGGCTCTGTTCCGCTTTGGTCGGCTGTCAAAACGCGTATAGCCGATAGAGACTCTGCTTGTTCGTCTGCAGTAGCGTGAAGCAGTGTCTTGTCCAGATCGAGAATTAGCGCTAGTTTGCGTTCTTTGACCAATCGTTTGCGTCCCGTGTCAAAGATTTTGTAAGCGTGTTTTTTGCTTACGGCTAGACCGTTTGCGCAGTAGACCATCTGCTGCTTCTCTCCCTCGTCGTCGCTGTCGTCGTCGTCAGAGACCAGTTCGCCGCAATCGGCGCACATGCCCATGTAACGGATAGCATGCTCGCAGTCGGCCATCAAGGAGAGATGTGTTTGATGATCTCGTCGAGTAGCGTTGCACGAGTTGGGATGCCGTGATTGTTTTTGCAGCGCGTATCGTGCTCAAGCACGCGTATGTCGTCGTAAGAGTTCATCCAAGAGCAGTACGGCTCAGAGCCGTCTGGAAACGGAACGATAGAGTCGTCTGGATGACCCACGTATATAGTTGGAACGTCGACGTCTCGTCTTTCGGACGATACAAAGCCGTACCCTGAAAAGAGGATAGCTGCCGTTACGAGCGCTGGTTCTGGCTGATGCGCCAAGTAGGTGTCGATAACGTTGGCACCCTGAGAAAAGCCTACCAGCAAAACGCCTCGTCCTTGCGGATCAGACCGCTCAATCGTTTCGTGTAGCTCGTGAATCGTTTGCATGTAGTCGTCTTCAAACGGAATGCCAAGCGGAATATCCTGGATATGCAACGGTTTGGCGTACCACTGCCTGCCCTGTTCTTGGTCGCTTAGCGGGTGTCGTGCTTGGAGGACCTTGACGCGGTAGGTTTTGCTCAGTTTTTTAAACAGCTTTTTGGCATAGCGCTCAATGTCTAGCCGTCCCTTGTCGTCGCGGATACCTTGGCGACACCCATGCAAAACAAGGCATACCGGCTTGTCATCGTTAACTGCCATAACAAACGTCAAGTGTCTGGACTTTGCGCAGCTTAAACGCTTGGTCTATGAAGGCAAGTAAACAATAGCTATACGTACTACGTAAACGACCAAAGCCAATGCGGATTGCTATTCTTATTTGTGTAGCGCTTTTGGCGTTCTCAGCATCTGCTTGGCCTGCCGAGTACCAATGTGCGTCAGACAGCGATTGCTTGTCGTGCGAAGCGTGTGAGCAGAACCTGTGCGTTTCAGACTGCGCTTTGGGCGAAGAATGTATCGAAGTCGCTTACGGCGGCATGGGTCAGTGCGAACCCCTTTGCGACGCTAACGCTTGCGAAGTCTTTGACGCAGAGACAGAGACTTGCGTAACAACTTGTGTGGGCTGCGAAAGCTGTGACGGACAAGGCGCTTGCCAGCCTGACGAGTCGTTGCGCAACGAGTGCCTCAAGTGCCCAGGAGAGCCTGGATTTGACGACTGCTGCGCTTACGACAAGCCCGTGGCGTTTACAGGCCATTTGACGATTGGACCCGACAACACAGACGTGGCGTTGGCTATTACCGAACTGCACTGCAGGACGCTCGACCTCGAGTTGGCTACGCTCGCATGCCAAACCGACGCCGATTGCCGCGACTGCGACACTTGTACGGTCGACACGTGCGATCAGGGAACGTGTGTGCACACACCTGTCGCCGAACCCGACCAGGCCCTCAAGTGCGGCTTTTGCATGGACTTTGCTACAGGCCCTGACGGTCGCTGCGACGACGGAAACCCAGACACCTTTGATTCGTGCGAGATGATGCGTTGCAAGCACCTCATCAAATACGGCGCCTAGTAAAAAAAGACTTGACTCTGAAAATGGCTTACAGCGACTACGAGGAAATTGTCTGCGACAACCCCTACTGGACGGTCGAAGAAGGAAACGTTGGTGCTGAGACTCTTGAATTGACATACCGGTATGAAACAACGATCGTAACCGATCAGAGCGTCGTCGTTCGTGCTCCAAAGGACTCTGCGAGCATTGTTACAATCATGCATGGTCTCGAGTTGGTCGAAACGCTTGAAGAACATGTCCTGTATCGGATTTCTCCATCGGAAAAGCAAGCAGTTACCGTCACTGTTCTCGTGCACGACGGGCTTGTATCGGTTCTCTATGTAAAAGCGCAGTAAAAATCACTTGACTCGTTTTAAAGCGCCATGGATTACGATAGCGAATCAGGCTCTTGTCCCCTCTCATCTGTTAGTTCGTTGTCAGGAATATCTACCGCTGCAAAGCCTTACTGGACGGTTGAAGAAGGAGATGCTGATGTGACCATTTTCGACACCAACAAGGGTACTGCGACTTGTGTTGCGGCCGACAGCCCTATCGTTGTCCGCGTACCAACCAAAAGAAGAAACGGTCCTGTAACGATCAAAGAGGGCCATTGCCATGTCGAAACGCTTCTAGAAGACTTTAAGTTTCGCATAACTCCGTCAGAGACGGAAAAGATTACTCTTGAAATTTCCCCGAAAGACGGATCAGTGTCGTTGCTTTTAATTCGTACTACCACTCAACTCGAATAAAATGGTTTCGCATCGTGGACGTCAGAAAACTCGCAAAGAGTGCCGCGACGAGTTTTGGCAATACATGAAGAGCACGGCGCGGTACTGGTCGCGCCTTCCAAGTTCGGAGGTTCTTGGCCGTCGCGTCCCAGGACGAACCGAAGACGTGACAGACATGCGTTTTGAAGGCTTTCTGCACTCAATGGCCGTGGCATTTACTGGAAACGCGGGTGGGTTGTCGTTCCCCGTCGCCATCATTCCCAAACCGCTCGAGGAAGACATCGAGTACCACCAGGAGCGCAACGAAGCGTATGCGCCCGCTTTCGACCCGGAAAACAACATTCTGAAGGATGGAACGTTTCAGTACGACTGTCATTTGGGACACAGTCGTCCCGGGGAGCCAGGCGGACGCGAACTCTTTCAGGAAGAGATTGACCAAGCCATTAACGACTTACTCACATAAAAAACCACTCGTCTCTAAAGATGTCTTACGTTCGTGTTTCCGGTTCTGCGATTCAGTTTACGGAAGAGGTTGACGACCAACAGATTGTCGACGCTATTGCGCAGCATCACGGTTTGACGCTTGTCGACCTATCCGAGCAGTTTGACGCTACAGATGCATGCATTAAACAGATTGCTGATCATTGTCCGTTATTGGAGACGCTTTATCTGGACGGTACGCAAGTGACCGAAAGGGCTGTCGAGTACGTCATCGAGAGCTGTCCCGACGTCAAGCGGATCATCATGCCAGACGGCGAAGATTACACTCGTCTCTAAAAATGGCTGCACGTCTCGTTATGCGCAGTGGCTGCATCTGGCTTGATACGGCGTCTAGACTTTGCAATCTTTCCGTTGCGACGGAAATTCACAAGGAAACTACGGTGTGGAGCAAAACGCCAGCATACAGAGTGTGCTACAGTAGGCTTACTGAAGTTTACAAAGAAGGCACGGACGAGTACAAACTCGTTGATGCGTTTGTGGCTGGCGAAATGGACGATTTGCTCGCAAAACGCGAATAAACACTCGATTCGCAAAAATGTCGTCCATCGATTCTCTTTTGATCCAGGCGTCCCGTGAGGGCGACTTGGAATTTGTTCGCCAAGGTTCAACTCGTTGATCGAATCCGAAACGATCGAAAAGATGCTCAAGTGGGCTCGCAAGAGCTACAACGCCGCCAAAGACCAAGAAGAACAAGATCAACGGTTGGAGGATCTGTTTGAGATAGCTCAACTGACTGTCATACAACCTCTTTCCGAGAAGCAGCTGCAAAGCTTGACTTTGGATTGCGTGGAAAACGACTGGCAAAACATCCTTTGGTGTATTGTCAGGTACAACTATCCTTCAACCGACGAGCTGGTCAACTTGCACACGTTGACGGACAAGCAATGGATTCACGACATTGTAGCGGAACACGTTGCCGACTACCCGGAAAGGCACGCAGCCTTTGAGGAAAAGCTAGGAAAGTAAACACCTGACGCAGGTTTGCAAAGAATGTCGTTGGGACGCAGGGTGTACGAATGTGTGGAATTGCTCGTAATGGTGTCATACGTGCTATTTATGATGGCTGCCGTTTTGGGTATCGTTTCAAACATTTTGGTGAACGATACTTCTTGGATGGATACGTGCGACGCCTTTCCAGGACCCTTTGCACCGGAACAGTACGCTCAGCGTGACAGAGTTTGTGCAGTAATCAAGTTCTTTAACGACACGTTTCCGCCATTATTTGGGCCCATGGAAGACATACTGATCGCTCCAGTGACCGCAGCCATTCGCACGCTTCAGTTTTGTCTGTTGGTCATTGTTACTGTGCTTTGGCTGATAATCTATTTTGCGGTATGGATTTACTCGCGGCACGGCTATGTTATGGAGGTTACGGTTTTCGTACAAACTTTGACTGAATTGTGGTCATTGACAATGAGCCTTTTCGGCCAAGCAGAGTAGTCTGGCAGGAGGCAGCGGTCGCCCAACGACTCGACTCGGAAAATGGGATGCGGCGTATCGACTAGATGGGACCCAGAAAACGACGAACGCAAAATAACCAAACAGGAATGGATGTCCAGATATCACGCACAGCTTGGCGACCCGGGCGTCGCGCTTCAGCAATGGACTGTTTTGATCAAAAACCTCTCCAAAGCAAAACTAAGGCACGAAATACACCGCAAATCATACTTGAGACGCGTCAGAGATTTGAGCAAAACATGGCCGACCAAAGAGTGGCTGAGCCATCGGCGAACGCATGTTGATCCAAACAAGCCCTTTTCCATGCCCGACTCTATTGTCCGTCTCGTTCATTCCAAATCGTGGTTGACGATTCCCAAGCCTCTTTAGTCTGTCGTTAAAAGTCTCGACAAACTATTGCTTGTCTCGAGCGCCAGGTCAATTGCAATGTCTGATTGCGAGGACGGATTCTCTTCGAGTAGCAGCGGTGCTCCTGAGCGCGAGTTAGGCTACCACAGGAATCATTGGAAACAACGCTTTACCAACGCGGCACATGGGAACCGCCACGGAGTGTGGTCGTCGAGGACAAAGTCACTTGAGGTCAGAATGTACAGTGATCCGATCGCCAGAATCGTCCCGCCGATTCGCAAGTTTCGGGCGGGTCCCATCCTCAACAATGGCAAGCCGTTAGGGAAGGAAAATCGTCGACGGGCCGCCAAGGACGGTGAGGCACTGTTATTTGAAAAGCCTGCAGTCGTTTACCTCACAGTAACCCGCAAATTACACGGGCGGAAACAGGAAATCAGTGCCACCGTGGAGTGGGCAACACACGGAGATTCTAGTTCCTTGTCGACGCACAGCTCATCGTATGTGTAATGAGCCCTTTTAGCCATTGGTCGTTAAAGGCCTCAATGTCAACGCGGTTACGTTTTTTGAAGCTCATGGTATGCGCACAGTATGCTTTGGCACTCGCACTTTGTGGGCTTCCACGGTTTGGACTTGTACCTTTTTTTGATGACACGTTCGATAAACTTTAGTTCGTCTGCAGAATACGAGAACTTGGACTTGTACGGAGGTCCATAAATCATGACTGCATGCCGCACGATCGGGCTCCCTTCGCAACCGTAAATTTCTGTAAAGTATTCCCATGTCTGCTGGTTTAGGCCGCGATAATGCTTTGACCTGTGCAATTTGCACCAGACACGCCCGTCCACCATCAAGGTAGACATATCGATCGGACCAGGGGGGTCACCGTCGTGATAGACAAAGTCGAGCCATGCGTTGAGCCAATGTGTACTAATCAGGTACCACTTGTGACACGAATCAGTCTTGTCGTAATTTTCGACGGCCCTGCGCTCCCTACGACGCCTGATGTTTGCGATCTCCTTCCAGTCAAGAACGGAAGCATAATCGGGCGGTGGCACTTTGGGCAAAAAATACTCGATGATCGATGCCCAGATACGTTTAATGACGGCTAACATCCGGTATCAGAGTAAAGTGTTGTCGTCCGAGTCTTCCTGTGCCTCAATGCACCAGAAAGCGGGCGAAGGGATGGGGTCGATGCAAGTCGCAACAACGCTTATAACGTCTTAAAGACTTGACTCGAAAAATGGCGGATGTGGTCCGTCAGATTTATCCATGCAATGTGACGAGCATCGTCGACATCTCAAACGATTGGCATCCCTTTGATGAGCTATCCGTAATGACTGCAGACGTTGACATCAATTTCAAGAGTTTTACCTCTGTATGTCTCTTGGAATCTGAGCCAGAAGCGCCTATAAAGGGCGTCGGCATCTTTATCGAGTACGAAAAGGCCGAGACCATGTTGATCAAGTGCACGCTGTCTACGCCCTGCACAGACGGCCAAACGTGGTGCTCTACGGGAAAAGCGCCATACACAAACAAGGAGGAAGAATTCGAGTATCTCTTCGAAAAGGAAGAACTTGTTGGCGTGCAAGAGTTTAGAACGATTGTCAATGTCGACGGCAAACGACATGTGCTAAACGTCAAGATTTACTCAAAGGGCACAGACGTTTCCGGTTTGATAGAAACGACAAAACTATCAGAGGCCTTTCCGGACCTGGCCTAGCTCCAGTCGGGCTCGTTGGGAAGACGCAGCCATTCTGTTCCCAATTCGGGAAACGCGGCCCTGTAACACGGGTGGCGTGCGCCGTTTTCGTCTGTAAAGTAACAATACACTTTGTGGTCTCTTTTGTTTTGGTAAAACGTGTTGGTGCGCGAACCGTACTTGTGCCTGACAATAAGCCTCGAGTCGCCCTTGCGCGTCGTAGCATACATTTCGCCACAGGGAGACATGTAAAACTCTGTATCGCTTTCTGTTGCTTTTCGGTCCATGCTCGTTTGCAAGTCGAGTGTTGTCGACAAAACACTTGACTCGGTCAGCATGTCGATGATAGATTACGTATTGTTTGATTTGGGATTCGCCCCATACGTCAAAAGCTCTCTGCCTCTTGTAGACCTGTCTGCGCTGACGCTGACAAAGATTTGGGTATTTGTGATGTGGCCGTTTTACGTGGCGCGCGGTTGCAACACGGAAGAGCTGGAACAGGTGTGGAATGCGACTACAATCTTTGAACCGTCACACGAACAAACATTCCGTTTTGTGGAAAACTACTGCACGGTCGGAGAAGTGTACAGATTTATGCATGCAACGCTGTTGGCTTTTGTCGTCCTTTTTGCAGGCGCAAAGCGGCTAGGGCTCGTGTAGCGGCAGTAAAAAACATTACGCACATACTTGTCTTGCTTAAAAACTGTTGAGCGGCTCCCCGAGTATTCGTCAGAGCATGCAAAAACAAACAAAACGTAAAAAAGAATTTGTGGTTTCGTTGTTGGACAGCGGATACGGGCGAGAGGCGATCGCTGTAATCAAGTCGCACAGTTTTTTACTAAACAGTAAGCGGCGTTTTTTTGAACTGGCTGTCCGCTGGAACCTTTTAGACGTTGTCGACCTTTTGTTGGATGATGCTGATCCGCGCGTCTTTTCCGGAACACCAAGGTCTTTGCGCATGCTTGCGTTTTTGCACAAGGACGAGCGCGTCGATTTTTCCTCACAATTTCGTAGTTGGTTTTTCCATCTGGCCCGTTGCGACAATAGCGATTGCGTCGTGTATATGATTCAGCACGATCTTGTGACAGCACGCGACAAAACAAAAGCCATTTTGACGGCTTTAACATATGGCAACCTGAAAGTTCTGCAGTTGTTGTTGGACGTCGAAAACATCGCATTGCCAAATAACCTCGAAGAAAGCATCCGCGAAGCCAGCGAAAACAAAGAATTTGAATCAGTCGAAATGTTTTTGCGCGACAAGCGTGTCAACATTACTTTCGACATTTTTATGACCGTCAGAAAATACCGAAACAAGGCATGCATTGAAGCCGCAGCACAACGACTCGACGAACAAGACGCTATGAGAGCAATAGCGCTCGTAATAGAGGATTGCGACAAGCTCGCTCTTGTAGCTCTTGCACAACGAGAAGACTTTGATAATTACTCGCCAGAGTGTGTCGCATCTGCCTCTAACGCTGAGCAGCGATGAGCTCTTTGTACCGCTCTTCGACAATGTCGTTGGCGTAACTGTAGCCGCGATGGTTGCTTTCCATTACCGATTTGAGAAACTCTGCCGTAATGCCCTCGTAGTAAACCAACATGCGAGTAATATGAAAGTTTCGGGTTTGAGAAGCGTAAATGATAGCGCGCTTCATAGCCAAGCCGTCATCGCTTGCAAAGACAAGCCTCTTACCGCGTCGGCCAAGCTTAAACGAAAGATCCATACCAAACGACAGCACGTAAGCTATAACGTCTGCCGAGTCCCTTTGAGCTGCGCGTTTGAGCATTGGGTTACCGTCGGCCTTGATGTCAAATCCTGCATCGACAAACAGTTGTACAATCTCCAGATCGACGGGTATCTTTTTGAACGGATTGCTCTTGGCTTCAAACGTGTAGTTGACCAATAAAAACCTCAAAACCCGAACGTTGTCCTTAAATGCCATGAGCGTTTGCCAGGTCGGAACGGCTGGCGTGTCGTCGAGAAGAATCTGCAGCATTTCTTCAGACGTCGTACAAGAGACGGCCTTGACGAGTTCCTGAGCAGTAGGCGCTCGTCGCTCAACAAGCTTGGCAAACGTCTCGATCGAGTCGTATTCGCAAGCTGCAGCGTAAAGGGTAGGCCAGTCGAAAGAGACGTCATCGATCTCTCTCTCAAGTTTGTTCCAGTCGTTGACGGTGGCGTATACATACAACTGACAAGCCTTGAGCGAGTGGTCTTGCGACGTGGCGGTTTTTTCGTTAGAGTCGATGACGTATTCCATCATACTGGGTTCAGATTCGTGCAGATATTCGTCTGTCCCCTGAAAGCGTTCGTCTTGTTGGATCGCGACGAGCATCTGCACCCATTCGTTTTGGCGCTTTTTTTCAAACGAATAAGACGACTGCGAAACAATCGACAGAAGCAACATGTCCCAGTCGGGTGCTTGGACGTCTGGCAAAAGTTTGGAAAACAAACGAAACGTGCGTGCTTTCGTCAACGCCTTGTTTAGCGCGTCTTGATCGTAGTCGAAAATGCTGCGCAGAAAAACATAGCTCTGGTCGCCATCGTTGGCCGTTCGAAAGCCTGGGACATCTGTTTCAGAATCCCAGGCTACTGCGTCGAGAAGAAGTCTGACATAGTACATCTCGCCCTCTTGGCCGAACCGGTTTGTTGCCAAATACTGAATCAACTCTGGTTCGCGATCGCCAAGAATCAGTTCGACCACGGGGAAACATTCGTAAACGCTATCGCACAGCATTCTTGCTTTGTCTTTAACCGTTAACCGATCAATGTGCGTCTGGGCGATATAGACTGCTAGTTTGTGTTGCTTTGTGTTGACAGCGGTTTGGACCAACTTTACAACATCCTCGCTGGAAAACTCCATTTCGTCGACGTCTTGAACCGTCAGTTGCTTGCGTTCAAGACGCTGCAAGGCGACAGCGCCGTATGTAATACAGAAACCGGACATTTTTCGTGACGAGACGAGTGTATAAACACTTTTCTTCTTTAAGCCGGTAACGCTTGTCTTAGAATGGTTAAACGCAGCAGAACACTTGACGCGCAAACCGTAGGCGATTGCAGCACAAAAAGCTGTTCTGGACTGAAAAAGAGAAAGAACGCCAACGCAAACAAAGTAGAAACGGGTACAAAGACAGTTGTTGGACGGGAAATGACTGTCAACGTTCCGGACAGGGATAGTCTCCTCGAAGAGGTGCTCTCCTTGAACGACAACAAGTACTTTACAGACGTCTGTCAGCTTCTTTACCACAAGATTGGCGACGGGCCGTCGTGGCAATATTTCGTGCAACCGGTAGTTTCCGGAAACGACACGTACTGTGTAAACTGGGGAATCGCCGACCAAATGCCCAGCTTTGCCGATCCTCGTTTCCACCACTTTCTGGACCATGTTTTGAAAAGCGGAATTTTCGGTGAATACAACGATGGTATCCTGGTCGACCTTACAGCCGAGGAGGCCACAGATCACATACGGCAGGTTCTTTGCGCGTACAAGGATTTTGTCGAACATCCCGTCTCGCGCCTCTAAAGCGGCAAACGCAGAATAAAAAAGGTTCGAGCTACTAAATGAGTGGGTTGGGAAAGGCGGCAGCTGTATCTGCGTCCAACTTGGCCAACCATTCATCGGCAATAACGCCGATTCTATCCAGCTCGGTTCTGAGGTTATTTATGATACGGATATGTTCTCCGTGATCGACCCACTCTCCCGTGTCATTTTTCCTTTCCGTTATGGCGTCAATGTCTACAATGACGGACCGATCAGACGAACCGAGTTCACGCTTGCAGTTGTCGACAATCTCCTGTTTGAGGTTTATGCGTTCTATCAACCTGTCGCGCACCTTTTCGTGCAACCTAAGAGGCTGAATGGTACCCATTGTCGCGTCAAAAAAAACGAGAGCGGTGTTTGTCAAACGAGATTCACCCCGGACCGAAACGGGCATCCGTTTGGCGTCAAGCAGAGATCGCTACGAAGCAAACCAAAACGAAAATGCTGCAGTTAATAGATAACATCCGCTATGGTCTACACGGTTAAGATAGGTGGTTCTCAACCACCAGAACGGGGTTCGATTCCCCGTAGCGGATTTACAAGCTTTTCGAAGCTTCTAAAATCTTCAGTAGCTCAGTTGGCAGAGCGTACGGCCGTTAACCGTGATGTCGCTGGTTCGAGTCCAGCCTGGAGAGCCAACCGCTATGGTCTATGGGTTAAGATAGCTGACTTTCAATCAGTTGAACGGGGTTCAAGTCCCCGTAGCGGTATTAATTTTGTCCGATTGGTGTAGTGGCAACATATCTGCTTGTCGAGCAGGTGCCGAGAGTTCGATTCTCTCATTGGACGTTCAGCTTTTGTGGTGTAGTGGCAACACGTGAGGTTTTGAACATTTAGACGTAAGTTTAAATGTCAAATAAACCACTGCGTGCTCCATTTGACCGCGAGTCCGATTCTCGCCGGAAGCTTTTTTTGGATGTAGCTTAATGGTAAAGTGGCACGTTGTGGTTGTCGCAGACCCGAGTTCGATTCTCGGCATCCTAGCCTTCCTGTGGTGTAAGGGTAGCACGTCCGGATGAAGTCCGGAAGGTTATGGTTCGACTCCATACGGGGAGATTTTTTTTGCTGCTCGACTTTTTTGTCTTTACACGCTACTGGAACCATATTGTTGCGATTGCACACGTACGTCGTACGCGGGCAGGGACACTTCTGAGACACTTGTTTCTTGATTGTCAGACATAGGCGTTTCGTCGTAGTTGCTACATGAACCGCTCACGGAAGCATCAAGCGCGCTTTCCATTTTGTCTGCGGTTTGTTTGACAGGTTTCTCTTCATTGATAGACACCTCAGAGGTCGTTGCTTTTCTGTCGCTAGATGCATGGGTTTCGTTCTGGAGTCCCAATTTCTCTTCTAGTGCTTTTTCGGCACCGTGCACGTGTGACGGACGATCAATATTACTTCGTAGGACTGGTCGCTGATTCATAGCAGGCCCTTCTTCTACAGGAAGTATTTGCCCACCGTCGCAATAAGTGTCGCAAAAATAACAAGATCCAATTAGAACATACAACACAAACAAAACAGCGACCGTTATAGCACACCCTAGAGCTCTCTTGTCGTCAAAATGATGGTGGAGAACAAATAACCACGAAGAGTAAAACGCCAAATACCCAAGACCAAATACAGTATGGTATGCCTGCATGCATTTGCTGTCATCGTACCTCTCATCATGCATTGTGTAACCCCACGCAGCGACCGCTGTACAAATCGACCCAATAATCATGGTAGTTGCGACAAAACCAGGCCACAAAACCATATGGCAGACTTCCTCGACTTGATACCATTGGCAATGTGAATTTGACAAGCATCCTTGCTCCTCCAAAGACCCACACTTGTTAGTCTGGACGTAAATGAATGTTACTACTGACATGCCGCAGACTGATAAAAAAACTGTGACGAGAGACCATACAATTATGCTTAAAGTATGTTTAGACTGCATAGTGACAAATGTATGCTGAAAATCTGCGCGAGTCGCAAATTTCCGGGTATGGTTTTAGCACCAAGTGTCGTCGAAACGAGGTTTTCGCCCCGCTCAAACACCTGGAAATCTTTTCAGGTGTTTCAAACTATCGTATGCAGTACCTGTCCTTAACGGGAGCGCTAAAATGCCTGTCTCTATTTTAATGAATAGCAAAGAACCGTTTTGGCAGGCTCTAAAGACGTTTGAGCGAACTTTTGCTCCTTACAAGCACCGTGTGATAGGCGAAGATCCGCGCACCATCGAGAAACGCTTGACAGACATCAAGCTGGCTATGCGTCAAGGCGACATCCACGAGGCGGCTTACGAAGCGCAGCAACTAAGCGCAGACGCTATTGATCTTGAATAAACGCATCGTAGTCGTCTGGACAGATGTCTTGTAGAAAATCGACAGATGCTACGACGTCTTGCGCGGAAACGGTGCCCTCGAGGTACTGCCCAAGAAGCGTACGATAGTCGTCCAGGTAGACTGCAGCCGTCTCGGCCTCTTGGACGATGATGTCGGCAACATCCTGCTGACCGTTCAGGGCGTTGTAAGAAGCAAAGTACTGCGGCAGCTCTTGAACGTCAAGGTCGCGAATAGCAGCATAACAATTGGCCAGATGAGATCCGACCGTTTCTTGCTCTCTTTGCGTTTTGAGAATGTATTTGTTGACGTTTGCAAACACAAACGCGCGTTGCTCTTTTACGGTCTGCCCAAGGACGCCAAAAGGCTCTGGTAAAGGATCGTAAACCGTAAGAGTCGTGAGATTTTCAAACAAAGATGCGTACTCGTCCATCATCTTTTTTGCGACGTCCAGAGTCCAACGCTCGCTATACTTTTCGGAAGCTTTCCGAATGGTATACCCGTACTGGAAAACGAAAAACGGAATGTACTCTCTAAGCGCATCGAGGAAGGCTTGGCTGTCTTTTTGCAATGCATATGCACCTTCTACGTTTTGATCTGCCCGGTCAGGGTTGTACCTGTATCTTTCGTACAGAACGTCCGAATCAAAACTGGTTGGAGTTTTTTTGCGACGAGAAAATATAAAGATGTCCTTCCGCGGAAGCCTCTTTCCGGTCGTAAAGGCGGTAAACCTCTTCTTCCAGTTCTCGTAGCGTCTGATGGCGTTAGCCTGGTACTCGTTCATGAAAATACCTTTTTTTACTTGTTTGATGTCTGATTCGACGCCCTTGATTCGCGCATCAAGCTTTTTTTTCGCCAGTTGAAACTGACCGTATGCCCCAGCCATGCTTTGCGACTGTTTGCACGTACAAAGGAATGTCTTGCGCCTGTAAATGGTTTGTTTACTTTTTGCGCATTGGCGGCTCGTCACGCAGTAACGTGTATTCTAGCGCTTTGACTGCCATCCACAGTATAGTCATAAACAACGCAAGGAAGGCCTTCGTAATGTCGCCTCTGTCGGCCAATCCAAACGTTACAAACACCATAAACAAAAACATAAAAAAATCGTAAAGGAACATTTTTTTTTACACGAGAGGCCTGTAAGCGGCGACGCG
>Ga0102943_1000417_pt1 | contig 28811 bp, 33 predicted proteins | sample SalPonC_black_MG_FD_78174 | JGI IMG/M metagenome (GOLD analysis project Ga0102943, IMG submission 78174) | Salt pond soil microbial communities from South San Francisco under conditions of wetland restoration - Salt Pond MetaG... | ecosystem: Environmental > Aquatic > Marine > Intertidal zone >...
CGGGAAGACCATCCTGATGAGCAGCCACATCCTCGGCGACGTCGAGGCGATCGCCGACCGTGCCGTGATCCTCAGCGAGGGCCGGCTGCGACGTGTCGTCGATCTCGACGACCGCGACGCCGATCGCCGTGGTCTGGAGATCCAGTGTCGCGGGCTTCCAGACGGCGCGGAAAAGTCGATCCGCGGCGAGGGCATTACCTGCGACCGCAACCACGACGTCGTGAGCGTCCGCGTGACCGACCGCGACGCCGTTGCCGGCATCATCCAGGAGATCCAGCGGGTCGGAGGCTACCTGCTGCAGGTGCGCCCGGTGCGCATGGACCTCGAGCGGATCTTCCTGGAAGAGGTCACGAACGGTTCGCCGGGGACCGGCGCACGAAGCAGCGATGCCGACGCCGAGACCCGCGCGCACGTGCGCCGCATCCTCGACCACATCACGACGGGGGAATCGAACCACGGCGACCGCGAGGAGGTGGTCTCGTGAAGATCCTGGCCATCGCCCGCAACACCTTCCGCGAGGCCGTGCGCGACCGCATCTTCGCCCTGGTCGGCGCCTTCGGCGTCGTTCTCATGGCCAGCACCATCGTGCTCAGCCCGTTGAGCGTGGGCGCCCAGCAGAAGCTCGTGGCCGACATCGGCCTGGCCGGCATCTCGATCTTCGCCGTGCTCGTCGTGCTGTTCGTCGGCAGCGGCCTCGTGCACAAGGAAGTCGACAAGCGCACGATCATGACCCTTCTGAGCAAGCCGGTCTCGCGCATGGAGTACCTGCTCGGCAAGTACCTGGGTCTTCTGATCACCATCGTGGCCATGATGGCCATGATGACCGTGCTCTTCGCCCTGGCGCTGGTCGTCACGGGCACCCAGTTCGAATGGGCCTACCTGCTGAGCATCGGCCTGACGCTCTGCGAGATGATCCTGATCACCGCGGTGGTGATCTTCTTCAGCTCCTTCACGGGTCCGCTGCTCACCGCGCTGTTCACGATGGGGATCTTCATCTCGGGGCGCATGCTGTCCGACCTGCTGGACTTCGCGCACGTGACCGAGAACCCGGTCATGGCGAACACGGTGAACGTGCTGCGCAACGTGCTGCCGAACCTCGACCTCTTCGACGTCCGCACGGCGGCCGTGCACGGCTTCCCGATCGAGGCCGGCCACGTCCTGTGGGCGGTCGTCTACATGGCGCTGTACAGCATCGGCCTGGTGATCGCCGCCGAGTTCGTGTTCCGCCGGAGGGAGTTCAAGTGAGCCGCGTGCTGCTGGCGTGGGTCGTGCCCGGTCTGGTGGCCGCGGCCGCGTTCGTGGGCGGCGACGCGGCGTCGGACCGCGCGCGGTCGGTGCGTCCCGAGGACCCGAACGTTGGCGTGAGCTACCTGCCGACGAGCGAGGCCCTGAAACTGGTGTCGATGGGCTACGAGAACGTCGTGGCCGATGCCCTGTGGCTGCGCACCGTGACCTACTACGGGGCCTGGGCCAAGGGGGACCACGGTCTGGACTTCTTCCGCGAGCTGACCCATCGTGTGGTCGATCTGGATCCGTGGTTCGTGGAGGGCTACAAGTTCGGGGCCTTCGTCCTGGCCGACGACCTGGATCGCATGGACGAGGCGCACGCGCTCCTGGCGAAGGGCAGCGAGCGGATGCCGAACAACTGGGAGTTCCCGTTCAACCGCGGCCTGCTCGAGTACACGGTGCGTCTGGACGACCGCGAGGCCGCACGCTGGTTCCGCGAAGCCGCCGACACGCCGACGGCCCCGGAGATGGCGCACCGCTTCGCGGCCTTCGTGAGCAGCCGTGCGGGCGACCTCGAGAAGGCCTACGCCCTGTGGCGCTTCGTCGCCGAGACCACGCCGAATCCCGACATGCGGGCCAAGGCCGAGGAGTACATGGAGGAACTCGCCGCGGCGATCGAGGGCACGGGGCCGGTCCCCGAATGGGCCACCAGGCGACGCGTGATCAACGGTCGCGTCCAGAAGGACGGCGATGTCTGAGTTCGACGCACTCCCTCCCGCCGCCGTCTGGGCCCTCGTGGCCTTCGTCGGCGCGTGTGCCGGCAGCTTCCTCAACGTGGTCATCCACCGCGTCCCGCGCGGCGGGTCGATCGTGGCACCGCCATCGGCCTGCCCGCAGTGCGGGCACCGGCTCCGGGCGTGGGAGAACCTCCCGGTCGTCTCGTGGCTGATCCTTCGTGGCCGGTGCTCGGGATGCAGCGCCGCGATCCACTGGCGCTATCCGGTGGTGGAGGCGCTGGGTGCGCTCCTGGCCGTCGGCTGCATGGCGCGCTTCGGCCCGAGCTTCGAAGCTCTTGCGCTCTTCGCTCTCCTCGCCGCCATGCTCGCCGTTGCCTTCATCGACTGGGAGCACATGATCATCCCCGACCCGATCAGCCTGGGCTTCCTGGTCCTGGGGCTGGTCCTGGCGCCGTTCACCGGGCCGGGGATCCTGCCGGCCGTGACCGGTGCCGTCGTCGGAGGCGGGCTGCTGCTGCTGATCGGCGTGCTCTGGCAGAAGCTGCGTGGCATCGACGCCATGGGTGGGGGCGACATCAAGCTCATGGCCGCGGTCGGTGCCTTCCTCGGTGCCGTCGAAGTGCTGCTCGTGATCTTCCTGGGAGCTTTCCTGGGAGCGCTCGTGGGATCCGTGGTGTTGCGGCGGACGGGCGAGTCGAAGATCGCCTTCGGCACCTTCCTGGCGGCGGCCACGGTGATCGTGGTCTTCGTCGGCGACGATCTCGTCACCTGGTACAGCGGGCTGCTGCGTCCGGCGCCCTGAGGCCTTCGCGAGAACACGCATCGCAGCGCGGGGCGTTCCACGGGATGGACCGCCCCTCCTTCGTGCGTCGGACCCTTCCCCGTGCAAGCTGCAAGCTTCCGTGCAGGACGCTGCGTTCTGCCGGCCGGGCCATCGAGCGGCCGCCGAGCCTCCGCGTAGCTGCAAACGCAGCAACGACTTGGGGCAGCCGGTGCAGCGAGGGGGTTGGCATGTGCTTTGCGCATCGCGGCAGAGCGTTGCTTTCGAAGCCGTCGGAAGCGACCCCAGATTCCCGGTCCGCGGCCGCACGCCGCGAGGCCCGGGGCTCCCCGGAGGTTGGCGCATCCATGTTGCCCATGCTTCGCAAGCGCAGCAAATCGACGGTCGCCCTCGACATCGGCTCGAGCGTCGTGAAGTGCCTGCGTGTGGATCATTCTTCCGAGAATCCGCTCGTCACGCACTTCGCCATGGTCGACCTCGTCCCCGAGGCCATCGTCGACGGTGAGATCATGGATCGGGACATGGTGGTCGAGGCGGTGCGCGAGTGCATCGGCCGCGCCGGCGTGCCCGAGACCCAGGTCGTCAGCGCGATCGGCGGCCGGTCGGTGATCGTCAAGAAGATCCTGATGGACAAGATGGCCGCCGCGGACGCCCAGGAGGCGATCCTGTGGGAGGCCGAGCAGCACGTCCCCTTCGACATCGACGACATCTCGCTGGACTTCCAGATCGTCAAGGACGACGTCGGTGCCGACCAGATGGAGATCCTGCTGGTCGCCGCGCGCAGGGACACGATCCAGAGCCACGCCGAACTGCTGCGCGAGGCCGACCTGAACCCGGTGATCGTCGACGTCCACTCCTTCGCGCTGCAGAACTGCTACGAAGAGATCACGGGCGGACCGAGCGAAGAGGTGGTCGGCCTCCTGAACGTCGGCAGCGAGACCACGAACGTGGCCATCGTCCAGAACGGCGTCCCCTACTTCACGCGCGACCTCACGGTGGGCACGAACCGGCTCGTCGAGGAGTTCCAGAAGCGCTTCGGCATGAACGACGACGACGCACGGCAGGCTGTGGCGAACCCGACCGCGCAGGAGGACCTGACGGCCGAGGCGCTGCTCGACGCGGTCACCGACGTGGCCGACGAGATCTCCACGGGCGTCGAACGCAGCCTGAGCTTCCTGCGGACAAGTGGCGATGCCGAGACCATCGACCGCCTGGTGCTGAGCGGCGGGGGCGGCTCCTTCCCCGGCCTGGCCGACTACCTGAAGGAGCGCCACGAGATCGACGTCGACGTCAGCGATCCGCTGGGCTCGATCGAGTACGACCCCGAGATCTTCGAGGACGCCGACGTCGAGCGGGTTTCGCCGCTGTTGACCGTCGGTCTCGGCCTCGGTCTTCGCAAGGTGGGTGACAAGCAGTGATCCGGATCAACCTCCTGCCCCGGGAAGATGCCCCCCGTCAGATCAACTTCAAGATGCCCGACCTGGGCAGCTACGCCCCCGTTGCCGCCATCGCGGTCGCAGCCGTGATCTGTGTCGTGGTGTTCTTCGTGCAGCAGGGCAGCATCCGCAGTCTCGAGGCCGAAGTGGCCGAGGCGAAGCAGGAGAGCGAGGAGCTCGCTCCCCAGATCGCGCGGATCAAGCAGCTGCAACGGGAACGCGAACAGCTCGACCAACGCCTCGACGTGATCACCCGGCTCGACGAGGACCGCTACTTCCGGGTGCACCTCATGAGCGAGATCGCGCGGCGCATGCCCGAGAACTGCTGGCTGACCGCGCTGCGCGAGGTGAGTCCGACGGAGTTCGAGATCGAGGGCATCACCTTCAGCAACTTCGTCGTGGCCGACTTCCTGCGGGATCTCCAGGCCAGCGACCACTACCACGGTCTCGACCTCGTGAGCATCGAACGCGGTTCGATCGAGGACGTCACCGTACTCGACTTCGTCATCTCGGCGTCGGTGGGTCAACCGGCCGTCGAGGTCGCGAGCAGCGGACTCTAGGCGAGCCGGGAGGCAACCACGATGGATCTGCAGGATCCCAGGATTCAGAAGCTGCTGCTCGGGGTCATCCTCAGCGTATCGCTGCTCGTGTTCTTCTTCCTCACGAGCCTCGCTCCCTTCACCTACCAGGCCAGGTCGGTGGAGATCGCCGAGCTGAAGACCGAGCACGAGAAGCTGTCGAGGGAACTCGAGCGCGCGCGCCTGACGGTGGGCAACATGGAGAAGGTCGAGCGTGAATTCGAGTACCTGCACCGTCAGTGGACGGTGGCGCAGCGACTGCTGCCCGACGAGAACGAGATCAGCGGGCTGCTCCGCAAGATCTCGGCGGCAGGAACGCAGGCCGGACTCGACTGGGTGCAGTTCACCCCGGCTCCGCCGCTCGCCCACGGCTTCTACCACGAGAACCCGATCGACGTGACCCTCGAGGGAGGCTACCACCAGATCGGTACCTTCCTCAGTTCGATCTCGAACCTCGGTCGCATCGTCAACGTGCGAGGACTGGACCTCGAAGGGGTGGACCCGCGACAGCAGGCCGAGCCCGACGTGGAGCACACTCTGACGGCTTCGCTGCAGGTCGTCGCCTACAGCATGGATCCGTCGGCCTCGGTGCAACCGCCGGCCGACGCCGGGACGGGCGACCGGGAACTGGCGTCGACGACGTCGACGGCGGCCACGATCAAGGACGAACTCGCAGCGGCCCGCGGCGAGACCCGAGCCAGTGTCGGAGGCAAGTAGCATGAAGATCTTCTGCACCGCGGGTGCGATCGCTCTGGCCCTGGGTCTGCTCGCGATCGGCACCGGACCGGTCTCCGCCCAGTCCGACGACGACGCGACGCAGGTCGAGCAGAGCCGCTCGGCGACTCCGGCCGACGAGTCGGCGCACCGGGTCCGCTCGATCCGTCGCAACGAGTACTTCTACCAGTCCTACGGACGCCGCGATCTGTTCTCGGCCCTGGTCACCGGCGAGTTCGAGCCGCAGCAGGGGGTCGAGCTGGTCGACGTGAACGCCTCGAAGCTCGTGGGCGTCATGTGGGGTCCGACCGATCGCTTCGCCCTGGTCGAGGACGGCCACGGCAACGGCTTCATCCTGCGCGTCGGCGACCGTGTGCAACACGGACGCGTGGTGGCGGTCCAGGAGCAGAGCCTGGTGGCGTCGATCAACCTGTACGGAATCACCTCGAGGATCATCCTCCGACTCGAAGACCGGAAGGATCAGCGATGAGCAAGTCCAAGGGCCATGGGATCATGGGGAGCGTGGCCGTCCTGCTCACGGTCTGTGCCGTGACGACCTTCGCCGGCATCGCCGTCGCCGCGCCGGCGTCGGTGACCGACTGCGAACTCCTCGTCGCCGACGACGGAGTCCGGGTCGAGATCACCGCCGAGGGAGAGTTCGTGCACCGAGCCTTCCGGGTCGACGACCCGCCGCGATTCGTGCTCGACGTCATGGGCGCGGTGCGTGGCAACGGTGCCGGCACACTTTCCGGCGATGACGAGTGGTTGAAGAGTGTGCGTACGAGTCAGTACGCGGTGGAGCCGCGACCGATCACGCGTGTAGTGCTCGATCTCGTGCACGAGACCCCCGTCCGGGTCGAGCGTACGGCGAACGGCCTCGCGCTCGTTCTGGGAGAACGTCGATCGTCCGACGCGGAGGCGCGTCTGCGCACGACGCAGGCAGATCCGTCCGTCGATCCCGAACGTCCCGCCGGGATGCCGCCGGTCGTGTTCGAACAGGCTCCCGATCGTCTGCCCGACGAACCGTCGCTGGACCACTGGACCCAGCAGGGCGGCCTGGGCACGATTGCCGAGCCGCAGCGTCGCGACGAGGACGGCTCGTACGCGCGCACCATGAGCATCAACATGCAGAACGCGGACATCCGCACCATCCTGCGGGCGATCGCCGACTTCAGTGGGCGCAACATCATCAGCGCGCCGGACGTGCAGGGCACGGTCACGGTTGCGCTGACCGACGTTCCCTGGCGCGAGGCCCTCACCGTGATCCTGCGGGCCAACGGCTTCGGCTTCGTCGAGGAGAACGGGATCCTGCGCGTGGACACCGCCGACCAATTGCGCGAGGAAGCCCTGGCCGACAAGGCCGCGGCACAGCGGAGCAAGGAGCTCGAGCCCCTGGTCACGCGCATCGTGCGGATCGACTACGCCAACGCCGAAGAGGTCAGCGCGTCGGTCGAGCGCATGCTCTCGAACCGCGGTGCGGTCGAGGTGGACGATCGGACGAACTCCCTGGTCGTGACCGACGTGGCGGCGACCGTCGAGGAACTCACCCGTCTCACCCGTGAACTCGACACGCGGACGCCGCAGGTGCACATCGACGCGCTGATGGTCGACCTCGATTCGAGCACCGGCCGCGAGCTGGGCGTGAAGTGGGGGGCCGAGAACATCGCCCCGAGCGAGTTGAGCGTGGTGGGCGACGCCACCGTCGATCGCGGCATCGCCGAGGCCGCCGGGACGTTGCGCGTGGGGACGGTGCAGGACTGGGCGCACCTCCAGTTGACCCTGCAGGGTCTGGAGCGCCGCAACCTGGCCAACATCATCAGCAACCCGCGGATCACCACGACCGACAACCGCGAGGCCTCGATCCTCGTGGGGCAGAAGATCCCCCTGATCACCCAGGACGTGGCCGGCAATCCGGTCACCCGTCTCGAGACCATCGGGATCCGCCTGATCGTGACCCCGCACATCAACAGCGACCGCCAGATCACCCTGGACATCCATCCCGAGGTCAGCGATCTGTCGAGCCAGGCCACGGTGCAGGGTGGCGTGATCATCAACACCAGCGAGGCCGACACGCGCGTGCTCGTGGGCAACCGTGAGACGGCGGTCATCGGTGGGCTGATCCGTAACGTCAGCAACGACTTCGTCGCGGGCGTGCCGGTGCTCAAGGACCTGCCGCTGCTCGGCGGCCTGTTCCGCACCGAGAGCACGACCACGTCGCAGCGCGAACTGGTGGTCTTCCTGACGCCGACCATCGTCGACGCCGACGGTGACCGTGTCGATCCGCGGGCGCAGCAGCTGAAGGACGACACCGAGGCGCTGATCGAGAAGAACAAGGCCGAGATCATGCGGTAGTCGCCGGAATCGCCGGGATCGCGTGGCGCCGGGCCCCGTCGGGGTCCGGCGTCGTGCGTTCCGGGCGTCGCGTCCGCTTGCCCCCGCTGCCCGCGTGCCCTACTCTGCGCGCACTCCACCTCCCGCAGACGGCGAACGCGAGTCATGTTGCACCACCTGCGCCTGCTCACCGCGGGCGAGTCCCACGGACCGCAGATCACGGCCATCGTCGACGGCCTGCCGGCGGGGGTCGAGCTCGACGCCGAGCGCATCGCCGCGGGCATGCGGCGACGCCAGGTCGGCTACGGCCGCGGCAACCGCATGAAGATCGAGAACGACGCGGTCGAGGTCCGCAGCGGGGTGCGCTTCGGCCGCACCACGGGCGCACCGATCACGCTCGTCGTCCCGAACCGCGATCACGAGAACTGGGCCCACGTGCTCGCCGCCTTCGGGGATCCCCCGTCGGAGCGTCAACGGCGGGTGACACGTCCGCGGCCGGGCCACGCGGACCTGGTCGGCATGTTGAAGTACGAGCACGACGACGCGCGCGACGTGCTCGAGCGCGCGAGTGCGCGCGAGACGGCCGCGCGCGTCGCGGCCGGGGAACTCGCCCGGGCGCTGCTGTCGGAGCTCGGCATCGAGGCCTTCAGCCACGTGGTCTCGATCGGAGACGTCGAAGCCTCGACCGGCGATCTGAGCCCCGAGCAGATCCGCGACCGCGCCGAGACCAACGACCTGCGCTGCGTCGGCTCCTACGACGAGATGCGCGCGGCGATCGACGCCGCGGGCGGCGCCGGCGACACCCTCGGCGGCGTGTTCGAGGTCGTGGTCACCGGCATGCCGGTCGGCCTGGGCACGTCCATGGCTCCCGACCGCAAGCTGGACGCCCAGCTCGCCTTCGCGTTGATGTCCGTCCCCGCCGTCAAGGGCTGTGAGATCGGTCCGGCCTTCGAGAATGCCACGCGTCGCGGCAGCGACGTCCACGACGAGATCGTCCCGCGCGGCGACGAACTCCCCGGCCGATCCTCCAATCGCGCGGGAGGTCTGGAGGGCGGCATGACCACCGGCGAGCCGCTGCTCTGCCGGGGCGCGATGAAGCCGATCTCGACGCTGAAGCGCGCGCTGGCGTCGGTCGACATGGAGACCGGCGCGGTGAAGAAGGCCGCTTTCGAGCGGAGCGACGTGTGTGCCGTGCCGGCGGCGGGCGTCATCGGCGAGGCCGTCGTCATGCTCACCCTGGCCGACGCCCTGCTGCGGACCTTCGCTGCCGACACGGTTGGGGCGCTGCGCGCGAGCCTCGAGGAGCGGCGGACCTCGTACCGGGAGCGCTGGTCCCGGACCCGCCATGGCGAGTGATCGCGTCGCTCTCGTCGGCTTCATGGCCTCGGGGAAGAGTTCGGTCGGGCCGGCCCTGGCCATGCGTCTGGGCATGGCCTGTGTGGATCTCGACGAGGCGATCGTCGCGCGCGACGGTCGGTCGATCGCACGGATCTTCGACGACGACGGCGAGGCCCGATTCCGCGAGCTGGAACACGAGGTCCTCGTGGACCACCTCGAGGGCCCGCCCTCGGTCCTGTCGACCGGCGGGGGCATCGTCGAGCGCGGCGAGAATCGTCGGCTCCTGCACGCGGCGACCACCGTCGTCTGGCTCGACGCCCGCTTCGAGACCATCCGGCGTCGGCTCGAGGTGTCTCGTGCCCGTGTCCCGCGCCCCCTGGTCGATCGTCTGGGGTGGGACGGACTGCGCGCCCTGCACACGCGACGGCGTCCGCTGTACGCCGCGTGCGCGGACTTCCGCTTCGCCACCGACCGCGATGCCCCGGCACGTGTGTCGCGACGGATCGAAGGGGCGCTGCGGGAAGGCATCGTGGTGCCGTCGTGATGCGGGTGATCGCGGGTACGTGGCGGGGGCGCCGGCTGGTCGCCCCCAGCGGACTGGAGACGCGACCCAGCGCGTCGCGATTGCGTGAGGCGATGTTCTCCGCCCTGGGCGACGCCGTCCGCGGCCGCGCGGTGGTGGACCTCTTCGCCGGCTCGGGGGCCCTGGGCATCGAGAGCCTGAGCCGCGGAGCGCGGCACGTGACCTTCGTGGAACGGCAGCGACCCGCCCTGGGTGCGATCGAGCGCAATCTGGAGACACTGGGGGCCGACCCGGCGAGCTACCGGGTGCTCCGCCTCGACGCCTGGGAATGGCTCGAGGGTGTCGACGCCGGACGCCCCGCCGACGCGGAGGTGGTCCTGACCGATCCACCCTACGACGTCGAGGTCGTCCCTCGCCTCTTGCCGCGCGCGGCGGGCTGGGTACAATCGGGCCTCCTCGACACCCTCGCCCTCGAACACCCGGCCGCCGCCGAGATCGACCTGGACGACGAGGCCCTGCGGGTCCGCACGCGGCGGCACGGCCGGAGCGCGTTCACGATCGTCGAGGCGCGCTTCCCGCGCCCACGTCCCGGCCGAACACAGGAGCGCCCCGCATGACCGATCACCAGCCGAAGCGCGCTCTGTATCCGGGCACCTTCGATCCCCTGCACAACGGCCACCTCGACGTCCTCGAGCGCGCCTCGAAACTGTTCGACGAGGTGGTCGTGGCGGTTGCCGAGAGCACCACGAAGAGCACGATGTTCTCGCTCGAGCAACGCATCGACCTGTTGGAGCGCGCCGTGACCTCGATCCCGCACGCGCGGGTGGTTCCCTTCACCGGCATGCTCATCCACGAGTTCGAGCGCCTGGGCGTGGACGTCGTCGTGCGCGGTGTGCGTCTGTTCCAGGACTTCGAGTACGAGTACACCATGGCGCTCATGAACCGTCGTTTGTTGGCTTCCTTCGACGTGCTGTTCCTGATGCCGAGCGAGCAGGTGCTGAGCTTGTCGAGTTCGCTGATCAAGGAGATCCATCGGCACGGGGGTGACGTGTCGGAACTGGTGCCGCCGGTCGTGCACGAGGCCCTGCAGTCCTTCGACGGGGAGATCCGATGAGTGACGATGCAGTCGAATTGATCCAACGCCTGGCCGGGGATCGTGGAACCCTGGCCGACCTGCGCCGGCGCGCCGCCGAGCGGGGTGCACGGGTGGTGCTGCCCGAGAGCGAGGACGACCGGACGATCACCGCGGCGCTGGCGCTGCGCGAGCTGGGCATCGTGCGCCCGCTGCTCCTCGGGGATCCCGCCCGTGTGCGCGAGAAGGTCAGCGCGGCCGGCGCCGAGCCCGGGGCGTTGGAGGTCGTTGACCCGAAGGAGGACTCCCGCCGCGAGAGGGTGGCCGAGCACCTGCTCGAGCGGCGGCGCCACAAGGGCATGACCCCGGAGAAGGCCGCGGAGATCGCGGTCGACCCTCTGCACTTCGGGGCGGCGCTGGTCGGACTCGATCTCGCCCAGGCCATGGTGGCCGGAGCGGTGAACGCGACCGGCGACGTGATCCGCGCGGCACTGTGGAACGTCGGTCTGGCCGAGGGGATCGAGGTCGTCAGCGGCGCCTTCCTGATGCTGCCTCCCGACGGACATCCGATCGACCGTCCGCTGATGTTCGCCGACGCCGCCGTCGTGCCCGAACCCACCGAGGACCAGCTCGTGAGCATCGGGGCCTCGTCGGTGTCGACGTGGCAGGCCCTGTTCGACCGCGACCCCACGGTGGCGTGTCTGTCGTTCTCGACGCGCGGCAGCGCCGACCATCCCGCGGCCGAGCGCATGCGCCGCGTGGCCGAGCGTCTGCGCGAGCGCGGGATCGAGGCCGACGGCGAGATGCAGCTCGACGCGGCGATCGTACCGAGCGTGGGCGAGCGAAAGGCTCCCGACAGCGGTGTCGCCGGACACGCCGACGTCCTGTTGTTCCCCGATCTCGAGGCCGGCAACATCGGGTACAAGCTGGCCGAGCGATTGGGCCGGTTCCACGCGGTGGGGCCGCTGGTTCAGGGGTTGGCGAAGCCGGTCTTCGACTTGAGCCGTGGGTGCGACGCCGAGGTCATCGTCGACACGGTGGCGATCGCCGCCCTGGGAACGAGGTGAGCATGGAGATCCGACCGCGGCGCTGCAGTGCTCGGGCCGGTGCGATCCGGCCGAGCGCGACCCTCGAGCTCTCGGCCCGGGCCAAGGCCCTGGCGGCGGCCGGGGAGCCGGTCATCAACCTGAGTGCCGGCGAACCGGACCTGCCGACGCCCGCGCCGGTGGTGGAGGCTGCGCACCGCGCACTCGACGAGGGGCACTTCGGTTACACCGCTGCGCCCGGCGTCCCCCCGCTGCGGGCAGCTCTGGCCGAGCAGTACTCCGGCCGCCTGGGGGTGGAATTCGCACCCGAGCAGGTGGTGGTGACGAACGGCGCGAAGCAGGCATTGTTCAATGCCCTGTCGACGTGCACCGATCCGGGCGACCGCGTGGGCGTACTCGCGCCCTACTGGGTGACCTACGCCGAGGTGGCGCGGGCGCTCGGATGCGAGCCCGTCATGATCGAATGCCCGGCTTCGCTGCGCTTCCGTCCCGACCCCGATGCGTTGGAGGCCGCTCTCCACGAGGGTCTGCGGGTGTTGATCGTGAACAGCCCCGGCAATCCGACCGGTGCCGCCTACCGGTCCGAGGACTTCGTGTCGATCCTCGCGGCCGTCGCCGAGACCGATACGTTGCTGATCAGCGACGAGATCTACGAGGAGATCGTGTTCGTCGACGGAGGTCACGTCAGTCCGTTGCACGTTCGCCCTGACCTCGTCGATCGGATCTGTGTGATCACCGGATTCTCGAAGGCCTTCGCCATGACGGGGTGGCGCGTGGGCTTCTCACTCGCCCCGCTCGACTGGTCGAAGGCGATGGGCGCCCTGCAGGGGCACGTGACGAGCAACGTGAACGCCGTCGCCCAACAGGCGGCGCTGACCGCGTTGACACGGCGCGACCTGGTGGCGCCGATGGTCGAGGTCTTCCACCGGCGTCGTGATCGCGTCACCGAGCAGATCGCGGGGACACCCGGGTTGTCAGCCATGGAGCCCGAGGGCACCTTCTACTCGTTCATGGACGTCAGTGCACTGCTGGGCGACACCGGCTACGCCGCCGACGTCGACGCGCTCTGCGCGCGCTTGCTCGACGAGCACAAGGTGGTGGTGGTGCCGGGCACGGCCTTCGGCAACGACCACCACGTGCGCCTGTCGTTCGCGGCCTCCGATGCGGACCTGGACGGAGCCTTCGAGCGCCTCCGGGTCGCCTTCTCCTGATCCGACGCGAGGAAGTCGTTCGTGGCGGGGCTGACCCTGGTCGAGAAGATCGTTTCCGAGAAGCGCGGGCGCCGGACGACGGCGGGCGACGTCGTGGTCGTCCCCGTCGACCGGATCCTGCTGCAGGACGCGGCGGCCTCGCGGGTGATCGAACGCTTCGACGTCCTGGAACGGTCCGCGCCCGAGATGGCCGACCGCACCGTTCTGTACTTCGACCACGGTGTGCCGCCACCGACCGCGGCGGTCGCCGAGCACCACGCCATGCTGCGCGCGCGCGCGGAGGAGCTCGGTCTGACCACGACCGCCCTCGGCGAGGGAATCAGCCACCAGGTGCTGGCCGAGCAGTGGGCACGCCCGGGCGAGATCATCGTCGGCGCCGACAGCCACACCTGTACGGCGGGCGCTCTGGGAGCACTCGCACTCGGCATGGGAAGTACCGACGTCGCGGTCGCCCTGGCCCTCGGGGAAGCGTGGCTGGTCGTACCGCCGACCGTGTCGATCGAACTGATCGGACGTCTCGCGCCGGGCGTATCGACGAAGGATCTCATGCTGCGGTTGATCGGTCATCTGGGTGCGTCCGGAGCCGATTACGCGAGCCTGGAGTTCCAGGGCACGGGCCTGCAGTCGCTCGGCATGGACGACCGGTTCGTGCTCGCGAACCTGGCGACCGAGGTCGGCGCCAAGTGCGGCCTGGTCCAGACCGACGACACCGTGCGTACCTTCCTCGAGGACCACGCGCGCGTGGAGGATCATCGTGAACTCCGCGCGGACGACGACGCGGACTACGACCGTCATCTCAAGCTGGACCTGTCGCGTCAGGAACCGACGGTGGCTCGACCCGGCCGCCACGACGACGTGGTCGCGGTCGGCGACGCGCCGACCGAGCACGTCGACCAGGTCGTGATCGGCAGCTGCACGAACGGACGCGTCGCGGACTTCGAGGCCGCTGCGGCCGTGCTCGACGGACATCACGTCGATCCGCGCACCACGCTGCTGATCGCGCCGGCCAGCCGTCGTGTGAACGAACAGCTTCGCGCCTCGGGAACACTCGATACGCTGGTGGCAGCCGGTGGGGTCGTGCTGCCCCCGGGTTGCGGTCCCTGTGTCGGGATCCACCAGGGAGTCCTGGGTCCGGGCCAGGTCTGTGTGGCGACGCAGAGCCGGAACTTCGCCGGACGCATGGGCGATCCCAGTGCCCGGATCTATCTCTCGAGTCCGGCCACGGCCGCGGCCACCGCGATTCGTGGAGTCATCACCGATCCCCGGGAGCTCGTCCGTGGCGCATGAACTGAAGGGGCGCGTCTGGCTGCTGCCCGACGATGTCGAGACCAGTCAGATCCTGCCGTACAAGGCCTTCGGGGAGCCCGACCCGGAGCAGTTGCGCCGGGAGTGCCTGTCGACGATCATCCCGGGTTTCGGCGAACGTCTGCAGAGCGGAGACATCCTCTGGGCCGGCGAGGGCTTCGGTCACGGGAGCAGCCGCGAAGACGCTCCGCGTGCCTTGAAGAGGCTCGGTGTCCGATTGGTGCTGGCGCAGGGCTTCGCACGCATCTTCTATCGGAACGCGATCAACATCGGACTTCCCGTGGCCGTGGGAGATCCGGGGGCGACACGCGACGGCGACGAGCTGCAGGTGAACCCGGTCACCGGTGAGGTCACGAACCTCACGCGCCCGGCGAAACTCCGCGTCCGCCCCGTGCCGCCGGCGATCCGTCCGATCCTCGCCGAGGGCGGGTTGTTGGCCTACGTCCAGAAACACGGACGCCTCTCGTCCGAGAGCTGAACCATGCGCTTCGTCGACCAGGTCGTCATCGAGGTCCGCGGGGGACACGGCGGACCGGGCTGCGTCAGCTTCCGGCGCGAGCCCTACGTTCCGCGGGGTGGGCCCGACGGCGGTGACGGAGGGGACGGGGGCGACGTGGTCCTCGTCGCCGATCCCCACATGTCCACGCTCATGGACCTGCGCTACCGCCGTTCGTACCAGGCCGAACGGGGAAAGCAGGGGCAGGGGGCGGACAAGACGGGAGCCCGCGGACGGGACGTGGAGATCCGCGTGCCCGCCGGCACGCTGGTGTTCGACGAGGACAGCGGGGAGACGCTCGCCGATCTGATCGAGCCCGGTCAGCGCTTCGTGGCCGCTTCCGGCGGACAGGGCGGTCGCGGCAACACGCGCTTCCGCAGTGCGACCAACCAGGCCCCCCGGCAGTCCGACACCGGACGGTCCGGCGCCGAGCGCCGGCTCCGGCTGGAACTGAAGCTGCTGGCCGACGTGGGGCTGGTCGGATTTCCGAACGCGGGCAAGAGCACGCTGCTGGGAAGCATGACCTCGGCGAAGCCGAAGATCGGCGACTACCCCTTCACGACCCTCACCCCGAATCTCGGGATCGTCGACCTGGGCGACTACCAGAGCTGCACCATGGCCGACATCCCCGGACTGATCGAGGGCGCCAGCGCCGGCAAGGGCCTGGGCCACGCCTTCCTGCGACACGTGGAGCGGACCCGGGTGCTGGTCTATCTCCTCGACGTCACCGACGAGCCGGCCGAGCGCTATCGGGTCCTGCGTCGCGAGGTGGAGCGTCACGCCGAGCACCTCGGCCGGGCACGGCGTGTGGTGTGCCTCAACAAGGTCGACCTGTGGCCGCCCGACGAGGCCCTGCCCGACGTGCACGGGGAATCCGTGCTGCCGATCAGTGCGGCGACGGGCGCGGGCGTGGCCGAACTCCGAGGCCGTCTGAAACACGAACTGTCGCTCGCACCGCACGACCTCCCCGTGCGAGCCCCCGGCCCGTCCGCCGAGGCGACGGCCGCGCCCGACCCCGAGCTCCCCGATGACATCGACGACTTCTGATCGAGCCTCCATGACGCCTCCGTGTCCACGCCTCCCGGAGTGGAGCACCCGTCGATGGACCCGACGCTGTGGCTCTGTCATCTCGTCCTCGATCGCCCCTCACGGTCCCGCTGGGTGCGAGTCCACCTGGAGACCGGAGAGGTTCCGTCCGAACTGGTCGCGCGCGTGCGTCCCTACCGCGACGCCGTACGCCGGCGGATCGAGGAGTGGGCGCGCCGGGCGGCGCCGCACCGCATCCGCTGGATCACGCCTCTCGATCGGGAGTACCCGCGGGAGGCATTGAAGCGGCTGCACGATCCGCCCGGCGTACTGTTCGTGCGCGGGCGGTGCGAACTGCTCGGGCGGTCGCCGATGGTCGGCGTGGTCGGGGCACGCCGGGGCACGGCGCGCGGCCGGCGCGTATCCCGGCGTATGGGCGCCGACCTGGCGCGATCGGAAGTCGTGGTGGTGAGCGGGCTGGCCCTGGGAGTCGACGCGGCGGCCCACGAGGGGTGTGTGGGCGCCGGTGGCGAGGGCATCGCGGTGCTCGCCGGGGGTCTCGATCGGATCACACCGCCGAGCAATGCCGCTCTCGGACGGCGACTGCTGCAACGGGGGTTGCTGATCTCGGAGAACCCGCCCGGCAGTCGTCCTCGCAAACACGACTTCGTCGCCCGCAACCGGATCATCGCCGGTCTGGTCGAGGCCCTGGTCGTCGTCGAAGCGGCCGCCCGGAGCGGGGCGTTGAGTACACTGGACTTCGCCGCACAGGTCGGTGCGCATGCGATGGTGGTCCCGGGTCCGGTCGACTGTCCGCACGCGCAGGGGACCCTGGCCGCGCTGCACGACGGCTCGACCCCGGTGCGTCATGCCCGCGACGTGCTCGACACCCTGGGACTGATCGGCGACGCGTGCGCTCCCGGCCCACTGGGGCTGGGCGATGCGCCCGAGTCGGCCGCCGAGATCGCTCGGCGCACGGGCCTGTCGGTGGCCGCCGTGGCGGCCGCTCTGGGCGAGGCCGAGATGCTCGGACAGGTGCAGCGGGTGGGGGCCGATCGCTGGGTCGCCGGAGCTTCGGGCTTGCCGCCTGCGGCCGGGCGGACCTAACGTGCCCGGCCGGTGCGCCTGTCGTCGCGCGCGATCCGGAGGACGGAGTCACCTTGGCCCAGCGCCCCACCATCAAACACCGCCTGGAGTTCGCCGGCCTGGGTCTCGTGTTCCTCATGGGACGCAGTCTGCCGCGGCGGTTCTTCGTCCGCCTCGGCGCGGTGCTCGGCCGTCTCGTGCACGACGGCCTGAAGATCCGCCGTGAGGTGACGCGCGACAACCTTCGTCGCGCGTTGCCGAAGATGCCCGAGGACGAGATCGTCGCGCTCGCCCGGCGAAGCTACGGCCAGCTCGGGAGTTCGCTGCTCGAGTTCGTCAGTCTGCCCGGCATGGACCACGAGGCGTTGATCCGCTGTGTGCGCTTCGAGAATCTCGAGGCGATCGACCGTGTGCGGGCGCGCGGGCAGGGAGCGATGCTCGTCACCGCACACTTCGGCAGCTGGGAACTGTTCGGGGCGTCCTTCGTGGCGCGCGGATACCCGACGACCTTCTTCGTGAAGCGGCAGAAGAACCCGCTGGTGGCGGACATGCAGGACGACATCCGACGGAAGGCGGGGATCGAGATCGTCACCGAGGGGCCGGCCGTGGCCAAGGGTGTGTTGCGCGCGCTGCGCAACGGTCACCTCGTGGGGATCCTTCCCGATCAGGACGCCCGTCGACACGGTGTGTGGGTGGAGTTCCTGGGGCGGCCCGCGTCGACCTTCAAGGGTCCGGCCTATTTCGCGTATCGGGCGGGAGTCCCGATCATCCCCGCCTACGTGCGTCGGGAGCTCGACGGTGACCACGTGGGTGTGATCCTCGACCCGATCGAACCCGATCCTTCACGCGACCAGGACGAAGAGGTCTTCCGGCTGACGCAGGCCTACACCGACATGATGACGGCGTGGATCCTGCGCCACCCCGAGCACTACTTCTGGGTGCACCGGCGGTTCAAGAGCACGCCGCCCGATCCGGTGCCCTTCCTGGAGGAGTACCGGCGCGATCATCCCTCGCCCTGGCCGGGCTGGGACGGCTGAGCGGGCTGGAAGCCGATCGGTTGGTTCACCGGCGCGGTGTCGATCTCGCCGTGCTGCGACTCGTAGCGCTTGACGTTGTCCTCGAGCAGGCGCAGGACTGCCTTGGCCGCGCGGGGCGTGAGGATGATGCGACTGTGCACCTTCGCTCGCGGGGCCCCTGGCATGATCCGCGCGAAGTCCACGATGAACTCCGCCGCGCTCTGGTGCAGGAAGGCCACGTTGGCGTAGATGCCGTCGGCGTCCTTGGGGTCGATGTCGATCTGGATCTGCTGGGGGTTCTGCGGCTGGGCCACGTCGACCTCCGGGAATCGGGGATGCGCGCGCGAGGGCTGCAACCTAGCACGCGGGGCCTCGATTGACACCTCCGTGCGGCGAACCTAAGCTCGCCGCCCGCTCCCACCGATCCGTTCCGTCGACCGGAGTCCACCGTCTTGAGCGCTTCTCCTCCGCACCCCGATCCCGGGCCGGCACTCACGCGTCTGTCGTCGCTGCGCGTGCTCGTGCTCGGCGACGTCATGCTCGATCGTTTCGTCCTGGGGCGGGTGGATCGGATCTCGCCGGAGGCGCCGGTGCCGGTGGTGTCGGTACACGGCGAGGACGCCCGGCTCGGTGGAGCGGCGAACGTGGCCTCGAACGTGGCCGCGCTGGGCGCCCAGGTCACCCTGGCCGGTGTGATCGGGCCGGGCGAGGCGGCCGATCACCTGCTGACGTTGCTCGGCGCGGCGGGGATCGACTCCGGCGCGCTGTACCGGGCCGCCGATCGCCCGACCACGGTGAAGACCCGGATCCTCGGTGGCGGGCAGCAGATCGTGCGGATCGACCGCGAGACGCGATCGCCGCTGACCGCCGGCGACGTGACGGCCCTGCTGGAGACCATCGCCACGCGCGGGGACTTCGACGTGGTCGTCGTGTCGGACTACGACAAGGGTGTGGTCGTGCCCGAGGTCATGGACCGCGCCCGCCGGTGGAAGGCCGACGGCGTCCCGGTGGTGGTGGACCCCAAGCAGGCCGACTTCGGTCTGTACCGCGGGGCGAGTTGCATCACGCCGAACGCGCGGGAGGCCGGCGCCGCGGTGCACGAGGAGGTGGTCGGCGACGCCTCGGCCGAGCGGGCCGGTCGTCGTCTCCGCGATCGGTTCGAGACCGACATGGTCCTGCTCACCCGCGGCGAACAGGGCATGACCCTCATCGACGGCGACGACACGGTCACCCACCTTCCCACCGAAGCCACGCGGGTGTTCGACGTGACGGGGGCCGGGGACACGGTCATCGCGACCTTCGCCGCGCTCCTCGGGGCCGGGGCACCCGCGGTGGAGGCGGCTCGCTGGGCGAATCGCGCCGCGGGTCTGGCCGTCCGACGCCTGGGCACCGCGGCCGTGGGACTCGACGACCTCCGGCGGAGCCTCGACGAGGACCGGAACTGATGCGGCCGGAGGGCGACGGCCTGGCCCGCCTGGTCCCACCCGACGAGCTGTCGTCCTGGGCCGAGGCCGAGCGAGCGGCCGGCCGGAGCATCGTCATGACCAACGGTGTCTACGATCTGCTGCACGACGGGCATGTGCTGTCGATCGTCGAGGCGGCCCGGTGGGGCGACGTGTTGCTCGTGGCGATCAACGACGACGTGAGCACCCGCGCACTGAAGGGCCCGTCGCGTCCGATCCTCGACCAAACCGTGCGCGCCACGCTCGTGCGCGGTTTGCGGGGGGTCGACGCGGTCACTATTTTCGCCGCGTCGAGCGTCTTGCCCACCATTCTGACGGTCCGTCCCGATGTGGTCGCCAAGGGCGGGCAGTATTCCGAGACGGAGATCGTCGGTCACGACGAGGTCACGTCCTGGGGTGGCCGGGTGATCCGTCTGCCCATGGTCGAGGGCGTCAGCACGACCGACCTCATCGAGCGCATCCGTACGCGCATCACGGCTCCGAAGGGAAAGGAAGACCGTTGAAGGTTCACGAATATCAGGCCAAGGAACTCTTCGTCGAGCGTGGCCTGGCCGTGCCCGAGGGCGACGTGGCCAGCACACCGGACGAGGCCGAGGCCATCGCCGCCCGCATCGGCGGGCAGGTCGTGGTCAAGGCGCAGGTCCACGTCGGTGGCCGCGGCAAGGCCGGCGGCGTCAAGCTGGCGAAGGATCCGGCCGAGGCCAGGGAGAAGGCTGCGGCCATCCTCGGCATGGACATCAAAGGACTCACGGTGGAGACGGTGCTCGTGACCCGCGCCGTGGACATCGCCGAGGAGTACTACGTCGGCCTGATCATGGACCGCGCGAGCAAGCGTCCCATGTTCATCGTGAGCGCAGCGGGGGGCGTGGACATCGAGGCGGTCGCCGCAGAGACGCCCGAGAAGATCCACACCCTGGCCGTCGATCCGCGCTACGGCGTGAAGCCCTACCAGGTGCGCCAGCTCGCCTTCGCGACCACGGACGATCCCGCCGTGGTGAAGGGCATGAGCAAGGCCCTGATGACGCTCTACGAGGTCTTCATGGCCACCGATGCGAGCCTCGTCGAGATCAACCCGCTGGTGAAGACCACCGACGGCGAGGTGTGGTCGGTCGACGCCAAGCTGAACATCGACGACAACGCGCTCTTCCGGCACGAGCGGATCGCCGCGATGCGCGATCTGAGCGCAGAGGATCCCAGTGAGATCGAGGCCAAGGAGGCCGGGCTGAGCTTCGTGAAGCTCGACGGCAACGTGGGTTGCATCGTCAACGGAGCGGGGTTGGCCATGGCCACCATGGACCTGGTCCAGCACTTCGGCGGTAGCCCGGCGAACTTCCTCGACATCGGCGGCAGCAGCAATCCCGAGAAGGTCGTCACCGCCATGAAGATCATCCTTCGCGACGAGAGCGTGAAGGCGATCCTGTTCAACATCTTCGGCGGGATCACCCGCTGCGACGACGTCGCGGCCGGGCTGCTGAAGGCCAACGAGATGATGGACGTGAGCGTGCCGATCGTGGTGCGCCTGACCGGAACGAACGAGGAAGAGGGTCGCAAGATGCTCGAGGGCAGCGAGCTGCACCCCGCCGTGACCATGGACGAGGCCGTGCAGAAGGCCCTGGAACTCGCCGGAGGTGCGCAGTGAGCGTCTTCACCGACAAGAGCAGCAGGATCATCGTCCAGGGGATCACTGGCCGCGACGGCGGATTCCACGCCGGGCAGATGAAGGAGTACGGAGGCAACCTGGTCGGTGGCGTGACGCCGGGCAAGGGTGGCCAGGAGCATGTGGGCGTTCCCGTGTTCAACACCGTCGGCGACGCGGTCGAGGAGACCGGCGCGAACGTCAGCTGCATCTTCGTGCCGCCGGCCTTCGCCGTCGACGCGATCTACGAGGCCGTCGACTCCGGGATCGAGCTCGTCGTATGCATCACCGAGGGCCTTCCGGTGAACGACATGATGGCCGCCTACACCTTCGTCAAGGAGCGTGGCGCGCGTCTGATCGGCCCGAACTGCCCCGGCCTGATCAGCCCGGGCAAGTCGAAGGTCGGTATCCTGCCGGGTCACATCTGCCGCGAGGGCAAGGTGGGCGTGGTCAGCCGCAGCGGCACGCTCACCTACGAGGTCATCGACCAGCTCACGCGCAGTGGGCTGGGTCAGAGCACCTGTATCGGCATCGGCGGCGATCCGATCGTCGGCACGAACTTCATCGACTGCCTCGAGGCCTTCGAGGCCGACACCGACACCGAGGCGGCGATCCTGATCGGTGAGATCGGTGGCGACGACGAGGAGAAGGCCGCCGAGTACATCCAGCAGAACGTGAACATCCCGGTGGTGAGCTTCATCGCCGGTCGCACCGCGCCTCCGGGCAAGCGGATGGGCCACGCCGGCGCCATCGTGAGCGGCGGCAAGGGTACGGCCGAGAGCAAGGAGGCCGCCTTCCGCGAGGCGGGCGTGGCCGTGGCCGCCAAGCCGAGCGACCTGGTTCCGCTGCTGGCCGATGCCTACGCCCCGGCGAAGGAAGCGCTGCAGAAGAACGGCTGATCCGTTCCGAATCCGGCGGGGGCGGGCGTCCGTCGCGCCCCCGCGTTCCCATTCCAGACACCGTAACCGTGCCGGCGCATGCCGGCCGACGGAGGAGACCGGCATGCAGGACACCTACATGATGATCAAGCCCGAGGCCTTCGCGGCGGGCAACCTGAGCGAGATCCTGTCGATGGTCGCCGACAACGGCTTCGACATCGTCCGGATCAAGAGCTTCGACATGAGCCGCGACATGGCCGAGACCTTCTACGACGTGCACAAGGAACGCCCGTTCTTCGCCGACCTGGTCGAATACATGACCAGCGGGACCGTCGTCGGTGTCCACTGCCGCCGCGAGGAGGCGGTGACCCGCATGCGCGAGCTCGTGGGGGCCACGAACCCCGAGGAATCGACCGCGGGCACGATCCGCTTCCGGTTCGGCACGAACATCGGGAAGAATGCCGTGCACGCGTCGGATTCGCCGGAGAACGCCGAGCGCGAGCTGGGCATCGTCTTCGGCTAGAGGGACGAACGACCGCCCGGGCCATTGACAGCCCGGGCCGGATTGCTAGATTTCTCTGGTTCCGGTGGGGAGGTCCGACGGGCCTCCCCACGCTGGTACCGTCCTTCGGAGGAGCAGCGGGTACGACCCGCGGAAGGGACGACGAGGTGAACGCGCACGAACGACCGGACGAGCGCGTCCAGATCCACCTCGACCGCCTTCCTCCCGGACGCAGCACGCTTCCTCTGGACCATCGGTTGGTCCGCGAGGACCAGGTGCTGCAGGGACATCGGGTCGAGGGTTTCGAGGCGCGCGTCCTGGGCGAACTCGACGTCGACACGCTGGACCAGAAGGTCCTCGTGCACGGGGAGTTCACGGCCCGGCGTACGATGACGTGCGATCGCAGCGGTGAACCCTTCGACATGGACTATCCGGTCGAGGTCGAGGTCGTGATCTACCGGACCCCACAGCGCGGGCCCGAGGCGAACTTCGACGAGGACGACAACTGGGTGATCGCGCAGCCGGGCGGAGTGGTGGACCTGACCGAGGCCCTGCTCGAGGCGGTGGTGCTGGACGAGCCCCAGCGCGTGGTGCATCCCGACCACGAAGACGAAGAACCGCCGGTGATCGGCGACGAGATCGACGACGAGGACGATGCCATCGATCCTCGCTGGGAAGCCCTTCGCCGTCTGCGCGAGGGCGACGGGCCCGACGACGGGTCCGGTAACGACTGAACGGGAGGCGGCGATGGCCGTACCGAAGCGGAAGACCTCGAAGGCTCGCAAGCGCAAGCGCCGCACGCACTACAAGCTGCAGCGCCCGAACCTCGATCGTTGCAGCAACTGCGGCGCGGCGAAGGTGCCGCATCGCGTCTGCGGCGAGTGCGGGCACTACGGCGACCGACGGTTCGTCGAGGCCAACGAGTAAGACCCGAAAGCGTGCCCGAGAGCTCACATCCGAGGATCGCGGTCGACGCGAGCGGGGGCGATCACGGCCCTTCCGTCGTCGTGCCCGGTGCCGTCGCGGCTGCTCGTCAGCTCGGCGGCAGCGAGATCATCTGCGTAGGACCCGAGGATGCGATCGAGCGCGAACTCGACCGTGCCGGCGGACGGGACCTGCCGGTGCGGGTCGTGCACGCCCCCGACACCATCTCGATGGACGAGGCGCCGGCCCAGGCCGTGCGCCGCAAGACGGAGTCGTCGATCGTGGTCGGTGCGCAGCTCGTGCGCGAGGGACAGGCCGACGCCTTCGTCTCGGCCGGCAGCACCGGAGCCGTCACCGCGGCCGCCACGCTCGTGATCGGACGCCTTCCCGGGGTCGCCCGCCCGGGGATCGCCACCGTCATGCCCACGCGCAAGGGCGTCTGTCTGGTGATCGACATGGGTGCCAACGTCGACTGCAAGCCCAAGCACCTGCTGCAGTTCGCGGGCATGGGGAAGATCTACGCCGAGCACGTCCTGAACCTGTCCGAGGCGACGGTCGGTCTGCTGAACATCGGCGAGGAGCCGGGCAAGGGCGACGAACTCACCCAGGCGGCCTACGCCCTCCTCGATGCCCATGACCCCCGATTCGTCGGGAACATCGAAGGAAAGCACCTGTTCGACGGGCGGGCCTCGGTCGTGGTCTGCGACGGATTCGTGGGCAACGTCGTGTTGAAGATCCTCGAGAGCTTCGGGGGATTCCTGCTCGACAGCTTCCGCGACCACATCCGAGGCAACGTCCGCGCCACGCTCGGGGCAGGACTGCTCAAGCCGGCCATGAAGGACTTCGCGCGCAGCTTCGACTACGCCGAGTACGGAGGCGCGCCGCTGCTCGGCTGCCGGGGAGTCGTGATCATCGCGCACGGGCGCAGCTCGGCCCAGGCGATCACGAACGCCGTCCGCGTGGCCGACCGTGGCGTGCGCGATCGGATCGCCCAGCGGATCCAGGACGAGATCGAACGCGAGCAGCGCGAACTGGACGCGGCCGCGGCGGAGAGCGGAAGCGATCCGGTGGAAGCGCACGCCGAGACGCAGAAGCAATCGAAGGGAGGGCGCGGCGATGGCTGATCACGTGGCATTCCTGTTCCCGGGCCAGGCCAGCCAGAAGGTGGGCATGGGTCGCGACCTGGTCGAGGCCTTTCCCGAGGCGAAGGCCGTGTTCGAGGCCTCGGGCGAGGTTCTCGGTTTCGACCTGGCCGCCCTGTGTTTCGAGGGCCCGATGGAGGAGCTCACCGAGACCCGCAACGCCCAGCCGGCGATCCTGCTCCACAGCCTGGCCGTCGCCACCGTCATCCGGGAGCGGCTCGGCTTCGTTCCGGACTTCGTGGCGGGGCACAGCCTGGGGGAGTTCAGCGCCGCGGCCGCGGTCGGCAGTCTCGGCGCCGACGACGCGCTGCGGGTCGTCCGGCGGCGTGGCGAGCTCATGTGGGACGCCGGCCAGAAGGTGCCCGGCACCATGGCGGCGGTCATGGGCCTCGATCCCGCGGCGATCACGGAGGTCCTCGCGACGATCGAGGACGGCCGCGTGGTCGTGGCGAACCTCAACAGCGAGAAGCAGTCGGTGATCTCGGGTGACGTGGCGGCGGTCGAGGCGGCCGTCGAACCGCTCGAGGCCGCCGGCGCCCGCCGGGTCATGCCCCTGAGCGTCAGTGGGGCCTTCCATTCGCCCCTGATGGACGTCGTCCGGGAGGACTTCGCGGAGTTCCTCGCCGGCGTTCGCTTCGCCGACCCCGGGGCGCCGGTGGTGGCCAACGTGACCGCTCGTCCCTGCAACAGTGGAGACGAGCTGAGGAAGGGCTTCGTCGACCAGCTGGTCTCGCCCGTGCGCTGGCACGATTCGGTGGCGTGGATGGTCGGGCAGGGGGTGACCACCTTCGTCGAGGTCGGGCCGGGCAACGTGCTCACCACGCTCGGTGCGCGCAGCTTCCGAAATGCCGAATTCGTGGCCACTTCCGACGCCGAAGGCACCGAGAAAGTGCTTGCCTCGCTCCGGGAGCGGGGGTAAACATCCGGCCCGTCTCCCGCCGGGAGGCAGTGCGTCGGGTCGTGTCAGGAAGGGGAGAGTGCCTTGACAGAGGGTGAGCAGCGCCGCACCGTGGTCGTCACGGGAGCCAGCCAGGGCATCGGCCGCGCCATCGCGCGCCGGCTGGCGGGGTCGGGGTTCGACCTGGCCCTGTTCGCGCGCCGCGAATCCGCCCTCCGCGAGGCCGCCGACGAGCTCGGCCCCACGGGTGCGACGGTCAGCATCCACGTGGTGGACGTGTCCGACGGACCGTCGGTGAACGCGGCCATCGATGCAGCCAGGGAGCAGCACGGATCCATCTACGCCCTGGTCAACAACGCCGGGATCACCCGCGACGGCCTGCTCATCCGCATGAAGCCGGAGCAGTGGCGCGAGGTCTTGGCCACGAATCTAGACGGGGCCTATCATTGCCTGCGTGCGACGGCACCCCTGTTGGTGCGCCAGCGCGCGGGACGCATCGTCAACATCACCTCGGTCGTGGGCCAGATGGGCAACGCCGGCCAGGTGAACTACTCGGCGAGCAAGGCGGGACTGATCGGGATGACCCGATCGGCCGCACGCGAGCTCGCGGGTCGCGGGGTCACCGTGAACGCGGTCGCCCCGGGATTCATCGAGACCGAGATGACGGCGGATCTGCCCGAGAGCGCGGTGGAAACGCTGAAGTCGCAGATTCCCTTGCAACGATTCGGGAGCGGAGACGACGTGGCCGCAGTGGTCGCGTTCCTGCTCTCGGACGAGGCCTCTTACGTCACCGGTCAGGTGATCAACTGCGACGGGGGCATGGTGATGGCCTGACGCCCATTCCGGGGTGTCGGGGCCGTGTTCTGTCAGCACGTCAACGGAGGAGCCGACGTGTCGGATATCAAGGCCGAGGTGTACAAGATCATCGAGGACAAGCTCGGTGTGAACTCGGAGCAGATCAAGGACGAGTCGTCGTTCATCGACGATCTCGGTGCGGACTCGCTCGACCAGGTCGAGCTGGTGATGGACTTCGAAGACAAGTTCGAGGTCGACATCCCCGACGAGGACGCCGAGAAGCTCCGGACGGTCGGCGAGGCGCTCAAGTACCTCGACGCCCGTCTCCAGGAGAAGAGCTGAGCGTAGACCTTCCCGCGACGTGACCGGGTTGGTCCCGGTCTCCGCGTAAGCCCTGGGGGCCGACGTGCTGCAACGACGTGTGGTGATCACAGGAATGGGGGCGGTGAGCCCGGTCGGCATCGGGGTTCCCACGATGTGGGACTCTCTCGTGGCGGGTCGCTCCGGGGCCGGCACCATCACCCAGTTCGATCCGGCCGAGCACCGGACGAAGATCGCGTGCGAGGTGACGGACTTCGTGATCGAGGAGCACCTCGATCCGAAGGAAGCGAAGCGCATGGATCGCTTCACCCAGTTCGCGATGGTCGCCGCCAACGAGGCGATGGCCGACAGCGGCCTGCCCAAGGACGATCCCGACCGGATCGGCGTGATCATCGGTTCCGGGATCGGCGGCATGGTGGTCTACGAGGAACAGCACACGATCCTCATGAAGAAGGGCCCCCGGCGGGTGAGTCCCTTCTTCGTGCCGATGATGATCGGCGACATGGCCGCCGGTCTGGTGTCCATCGAGCACGGTCTCCGCGGCCCGAACTACTGCACGGTCTCGGCCTGCGCGTCCGGGGCCCACGCCATCGCCGATGCGGCGCTGTTGATCGCCAACGGCCTCGCCGACGCCATGGTCTGCGGGGGGACGGAGTCGACGATCACTCAGATGACGATCGCCGGCTTCGCGAACATGAAGGCCATGTCGACCCGCAACGACGAGCCCGAACTCGCCAGCCGGCCCTTCGACGCGCAACGCGATGGCTTCGTGATCGGCGAGGGCGCCGGCATCCTCGTGGTCGAGGACGAGGAGCGCGCCCGGGCCCGAGGGGCGAACATCGTCGCCGAGGTCGCAGGTTTCGGTCTGACGGGGGATGCACACCACATGACCGCCCCGCACCCCGAAGGTGAGGGCGCCGTCCGCGCCATGCGGGGAGCGTTGGACATGGCCGAACTCGACCCGACGGCGATCGAATACATCAACGCCCACGGCACCTCCACGCCCTTGAACGACAAGGGGGAGGTCCAGGCGGTCAAACAGGTCTTCGGAGACCACGCGCACCGTCTGCGGATGGGGTCGACCAAGTCGATGACCGGTCACCTGCTCGGTGCAGCGGGAGGGCTGGAGACGGTCATCTCGGCCCTGGCGATCGACCGTGGCGTGATCCCGCCGACGATCAATCTCACCGATGCCGATCCGGAGTGCGATCTGGATCACGTGCCGAACGAGGCGGTCGAGGCGCGGCTCGACACGGCACTCAGCAACAGTTTCGGTTTCGGGGGGCACAACGTGGCATTGATCCTGCGCCGGTACGTCCCCTGATCCCGGCCGTCGCCCCCCCGACGGAGGACTCCATGACTTCCGCGAGCGCGTCCGAGTCCACCGCCGCCCGCAGGAGGCCGCGAGTGCTCGACCGCGTAGCCCGCTGGGTCCGGATGCGGCTGTTGGGCCGACCTGCCGAGGTCGACGCCGAGATCCCGGGCGGGGAACAGCTCGAGTCGAAACTGCGGTACCGCTTCGAAGACCCGACTCTGCTCCGCCAGGCGCTGACGCACCGTAGCCACGCCCACGTGACCGGCCACGAACGGATCGAGAGCAACGAGCGCCTGGAGTTCCTGGGCGACTCGGTTCTCGGGATGATCGTCAACGAGTTCCTCTACCACCAGTTCACCGGCAAGGAGGAGGGCGATCTCACGAAGATAAAGTCCTTGCTGGTCTGCGGCGCGACCCTGGCGAAGGTCGGAGAGAGGCTCGGGCTGGGCGAGCACCTGCTGCTGTCCCGGAGCGAGGCCGGCACGGGGGGGCGGCGTCGCGAGTCGATCCTTGCCGATGCCACCGAGGCGATCATCGGCGCGCTCTACCTCGACGGAGGCCTCGATCGTGCCCGGCACTTCGTGGCGCGCAACATCCTGGTCAATGTCGAGGCCACGCTGCAGGAGCGGGTCCATCGGAACTACAAGAGCCAGCTGCAGGAGAAGCTCCAGGCGCGCTACAAGGTTCCCCCGCGGTACAAGGTGAGCTTCACCACGGGCCCCGATCACGCGCGACGATTCACGGTGAAGGTCACGCTGAAGGGGACCGTCCTGGGCGTGGGGTCGGGCACGAGCAAGAAACAGGCGGAGCAGAGGGCAGCCGAGAGCGCGCTGGCGCGGATCGACGAGCTCCATGCGGCCGGCGAACTGCCCGAGGAGTGATCGTTCCGATTAGGTTCTGCCTCGATGATTGTTCATGGCCCCGGATTCGCAAGGATCCGGGGTCATGCGTACCAATCGACCGACGAACGGTTGGACGCCTCCCCACTGCCCCAACCGTAACTGCAAGTACCAC
>Ga0102943_1000418_pt1 | contig 28779 bp, 29 predicted proteins | sample SalPonC_black_MG_FD_78174 | JGI IMG/M metagenome (GOLD analysis project Ga0102943, IMG submission 78174) | Salt pond soil microbial communities from South San Francisco under conditions of wetland restoration - Salt Pond MetaG... | ecosystem: Environmental > Aquatic > Marine > Intertidal zone >...
ACCACCCGGCTCCCCGGCACCCCCGCCGCCAGCGCCCTCCGGAACTCCCCCTCCGAGACGACGTCCATCCCCGCGCCCAGCTTCGCCAGCGTCGCGACGACCGCGAGGTTGGAATTCGCCTTCATCGCGTAGGAGATGAAGTGCGGCATCCCCTCCAGCGCCTCCTCGAAGACGCGGTAATGCCGCTCCAGCGTCGCCGTCGAATAGACGTAGACCGGCGAGCCGACCGCCTCCGCGATCCGCGCCAGCGGCACGTCCTCCGCGTGCAGCGTCCCGTCCCGGTACTCGAAATGATCCATCAACCGCCCCGCCGGGCGCGGAACCAGAGCAGCAGCGGCAGCCCGCAGCTCACCCCGATGCCGAACGTCGCGGGAATGCAGACCAGGCTCCGCCAGTCCCGCTTCTGCACCGCATGCGCCAGCGTCCCCACGGTGACGGCGATCGCCGCGACCGTGAGATCGTAGAGCATCCCCTCCGTCGCCTTGTTCACCACCCAGGCGTCGAGCATCGCCGACAGCGACCAGGTGTTCTCGTTGAACCAGGCCACGAAATACCACATCGGCCAGACCGCCCCGACGACGGCGAGCGCGAGATAGATCCACCGCAAGAACATTACCCGAACCTCGTCAAAATCTGCGCCCGCGCCGGATCGGATCCGTCACCACCCCCGGCGCCGTCACCCGCGGCCCCTCCGGCGCGACGTAGCCCTCCGGCGGCTGCGGATCGCCCTTGCGCGCGCAGCCCGCCAGGACGACCGCCAGCGCCAGGACCACCGCCAGCCTCACCCCAGCGCCTTCCGCCAACGCGCCGCCTGCTCGCGCACGCGCTCCGGCGCCGTGCCGCCGTAGGACATGCGGCTCGCGACGGAATTCTCCACGCCGAGAACGCCGTAGACGTCCTCCGTGATCGCGCCGTGCGCCTCGCGCATCACCTCCAGCGGCAGGTCCGGCAGGTCGCAGCCCCGGTCCTCGGCCGCCTTCACCAGCGCGCCGACGACGTGATGCGCCTCGCGGAACGGCAGCCCCGCCTCCCGCACCAGCCAGTCGGCGAGGTCCGTCGCGGTCGAGAAGCCCGACGCCGCCGCCGCGCGCAGGCTCTCCGCCTGCGGCGCCATGTCCCGCACCATCCCCTCCATCGCCGCCAGCGCCAGCATCAGCGCGTCGGCGGCGTCGAAGACGGGCTCCTTGTCCTCCTGCATGTCCTTCGAATAGGTCAGCGGAAGGCCCTTCATCACCGTCGACAGGCTCACATAGGCCCCGGTGATCCGCCCCACCTTCGCCCGCACCAGCTCCGCCGCGTCCGGGTTGCGCTTCTGCGGCATGATCGACGATCCGGTGGAGAACCGGTCCGAGAGCCGCACGAAGCGGAACTGGGCCGAGGACCAGATCACCAGCTCCTCCGCGAACCGCGAAAGATGCGTCGCTGAGATCGACGCCGCCGCCAGGAACTCCAGCGCGAAGTCCCGGTCCGACACCGCGTCGAGCGAATTGGCGGAAGGCCGGTCGAAGCCCAGCGCCGCCGCCGTCGCGTGCCGGTCGACGGCGAAGCCCGTCCCCGCCAGCGCCGCCGCGCCCAAGGGACACTCGTTCATCCGCCGCCGCGCGTCCTCGAAGCGGCTCCGGTCCCGCGCGAACATCTCGACATAGGCGAGCATGTGGTGCCCCCAGGTCACCGGCTGCGCCGTCTGGAGGTGCGTGAAGCCCGGCATCACCAGCCCGGCCCCCGCCTCCGCCTGCCCGACCAGCGCCCGCATCAGCGCCGTCAGCCCATCGACCGCCGCGTCCGCCTGCCCGCGCACCCACATCCGGAAGTCGAGCGCGACCTGATCGTTGCGGCTCCGCGCCGTGTGCAGCCGCCCGGCCGGCTCGCCGATCAGCTCGCGCAGCCGCGCCTCCACGTTCATGTGGATGTCCTCGAGCTCGACGCGGAACGGGAACGTCCCCGCCTCGATCTCTGACAAGACCGTGAGAAGCCCGGCGTCGATCTGTTCGGCGTCCTCGCGGGCGATTATGCCCGTGTCGGCGAGCATCGCGGCATGGGCGCGGCTCCCCGCCACGTCCTCCGCCGCGAGCTTGCGGTCGAAGCCGATCGAGGCGTTGATCGCTTCCATCACCGCGTCGGGGCCCTCGGCGAAGCGCCCGCCCCACATGGCGTTGGATCCGCCGCGCTTCGTCTCGTCGCTCATCCCCGGGGACCTCGTCCTCGCGCCCGACCCAGGAGAGACCCATGCACCGCAGCGCCCGTCTCGCCGCGATCGTCCTAGCCGCCGCCACGGCCTTTGGAAACCCCGCCGCCGGGGCCGACCTGACGGCCGGGGACCGGGCCGAGATCGAGGCGCTGCGCGAGGGCGACATGCGCAAACTCGTGATCCACGACGAGGCGAAGGACCCTCTCGAGGTCGAGATCCTCTCGCCCCGCGGCGCGCCCATGCGCTTCTCCGACTTCGAGGGGCCGGTGGTGCTCGTCAACATGTGGGCGACCTGGTGTCCGCCCTGCCTCAAGGAGATGCCGTCGCTCGACCGCCTCGCCGCGGCGCTCAAGGACGAGGGCGTCGACGTCGTCACCGTCAACGTGGAGCGCGGCGGCCGCGAGAAGGCCGCCGAATGGCTCGACCGGATGAACCTCTTCGAACTCGGCGCCTATGCGGACGAGAGCATGCGTCTCGGCCGCGCCACCGGCGTGCTCGGCCTGCCGACCACGCTGATCCTCGACGCCGAGGGGCGGGAGCTCGCGCGTCTGCAGGGCGACGCCGAGTGGGACACGGAGGAGGCCAAGACGCTGCTCCGCCGGCTCGCCGCGATGCTCTCGGCCGAGGGCTGAGCCCTCAGCGCCCGAAGCCCATGCGCTTCAGGACGCCGTCGCGCAGAACGAAATGGTGGCGCAGCGCCGCGCCGACGTGCAGCGTCAGCAGGCCGGCGAGCGCCACGGCCGACCAGGCGTGCACGGCGGAGAACGTCGCCTCCAGAGCTTCGCTTCCGGGCACGAAGGGATCCGGCAGCTCGAACCGGCCGAACACCGTGTTGCGGATCCCGTAGAGGTCCTGCAGCTCGGACGCCGAGGCCGTCAGCCACCCCGAGAGCGGCATCGCGAACATCAGCGCGTAAAGCGCCGCATGGGCCCCGCGCGCCGCGGCCCGCTCCCAGGCCGGCATCCCGGCGGGATCGGCCGGCACGGTCGGGCTCGCCACGCGCCAGACGACCCTCGCGACGGCGAGCGCGAAGACCACGAAGCCCCAGCTCTTGTGCAGCTGGTAGAGGTCGAACTGCACGTAGAGGTCCGTGACGACCTTCGTCATGTAGACGCCGAGGCCGAGCATGAAGAGGATCAGCGCGGCCATCGCCCAATGCAGCAGGCGCGCCGGCCAGCCCCATGACGTCTCGTCGTTGCGCAGCCTCATGGCGCCCCTCTCCCCGTCCGCCTCAGCGCGCCGCCTCGGCAACCAGGTCGAACTGGACTCGGATCTGCTCCGAGACCTCGACGAGCGCGGCGCTCGGTCCCTGGCCGATGCCGAATTCGGTTCGGTCGAACACCGCCTCGCCCCGGGCCCGCGCCGTCGTCTCGCCCACGTCCAGCCGGAGCGGCGTCGCCACCTCGCGGGTGACGCCGCGAAGCCGCAGCGTGCCGAACGCCGCCCAGAGTCCGTCGCCTTCCGCTTCCAGCCGGTCGAGCCGGAAGATCCCCAAGGGGTGCTCCTCGGCCCGGAACCAACCGGCGCTGCGCGCGAAATGGTTCGCCACCGCGTTGCCGAGATCGACCGCCTCCACCGCCACCTCGAGGGTCAGCTCCGAATCCCCGGGCGCCGTCGGGTCGAACCGCCCTCGCCCCTCGAACTCGGGGAAGGCGCCCTCGGTCTCGATCCCGTTGATGACGAAGCTGAAGGTCAGCGAGGAGCGCTCGCTCTCGACCCGCCAGGTCTCCGCCGGCGCGGCCGGCGCCGTCAGCGCCAGACAGGCCGCGAGCGCCAGCGACACGGCCGCCGCGCGGCGCATCCTCAACCGTCCCCGCCGCGGGCCGGGCTCGCCTCGAACTCCATCACGATCGGCACCAGCGCCCCGATCGCCGGCGCCCCGAAGGTGGAGCCGTAGCGCCTGCGGTCGATCTCCCCTTCGATCCGGAAGCCCGCGATGGTCAGCTCACGGTCGAAGGGAGACGGGCCTATGCGGTTCAGCGTGACCGCGAAGGTCTCCTCGTGCGTCACGCCCCGGATCGTAAGGTCCCCGACCACCTCGGCGGTGTCGGCGGAGGTCAGACGCACCTCCCGCGACACGAAGACGATCTCCGGATGGTTCGCCGCGTCGAGGAAGTCTTCCGAGCGGAGATGATCGTCGCGCCGGTCGTGGAACGTCTCGACGCTGTCGGCGGCGATCCTGAAGGCGACGGACGTCGCCTCCACCGCCTCCGGATCGAAGTCGATGTCCGCTTCGAACTCACGGAACAATCCGAGAACATCCGAGAATCCGAGATGGCTCGCCCGAAAGCTGACGTAAGCGTGGTCGCGGTCGATCGTCCAAGGCTCCGCCGCCACGGGCGCGAGCGGCGTCGAAAGCGCGAGCGCGAAGGCTGCGAGGCGCAGGATCGGGCGCATGGCGGGAGGTCTCCTCCGCGGTCGGTCCGTGGCGACGATAGCGGGCGGAGGCCGCGCCGCACAGCGCCGCATGAGGCAAGGTTCCGTGAACTGAGGGCCGCTCAGCGCGTCGGCGTCGGAACCTCGCCGCGATAGTCGTAGAAGCCGCGCCCGGCCTTGCGGCCGAGCCAGCCGGCCTCGACGTACTTCACCATGAGGGGGCACGGGCGGTACTTGGTGTCCGCGAGCCCTTCGTGCAGCACGTTCATGATCGCCAGGCAGACGTCGAGCCCGATGAAGTCGGCCAGCTGCAGCGGCCCCATCGGATGGTTCGCGCCGAGCCGCATCGCCTTGTCGATGCTGTCCACCGTGCCCACCCCCTCGTAGAGCGTGTAGACCGCCTCGTTGATCATCGGCAGAAGAATGCGGTTGACGATGAAGGCCGGGAAGTCCTCCGCCGTCGCGGCCGTCTTGCCGAGGCGCGCGACGACGCCCTTCAGCGTCTCGAAGGTCTCCTCGTCCGTCGCGATGCCTCGGATCAGCTCGACGAGTTCCATGATCGGAACGGGGTTCATGAAGTGGAAGCCCATGAACCGCTCCGGCCGGTCGGTGGCCGAGGCGAGCCGGGTGATCGATATCGAGGACGTGTTCGAGGTCAGGATCGTCTGCGGCGCGAGGTCGGGCGCCAGCCCCGCGAAGATCTCCCTCTTGACCTTCTCGTTCTCCGTCGCTGCCTCGATCACCAGGTCGCACTGGGCGACGGCCGCGAGCGTCGCGGCCTTGGAGATGCGGGCCATCGCTTCGGCCTTCTCGGCCTCGGAGATGGCGCCGCGGCCGATCTGACGGTCCAGGTTCTTCTCGATCCGGCCCATCGCCGCGTCGATCCGCGCCTCGTCAACGTCGTTGAGACGCACGTCGTAGCCCGCCAGAGCGAAGACGTGAGCGATGCCGTTGCCCATCTGCCCCGCCCCGATGACGCCGACCGTCCGGATCTCCATGCCGCGACTCCCCTTGGATTCCGTCACGGCCCGGGCAGGGCCCGGGCCGCGGCGCGGACCCTACGCCCCGCCCCGAAGCCGGGCAAGGGCGCCGCCGGGGAGGCGCATTAACTCGCGCGCAACTCCTGCGTGAAACCTTGGCGACGTCGCGAAGCATGAGGCGAGAAGGGCCCGACCATGCCGCAACTGACGCCCGATCTCGCGCCTCGCCCGCGCCTCGTGCGCGTCGGCGCCCGCCAGCGCCTCGTGCGGGGTGAGACGCGGCCGCCGGGTGCGGTGGAGGAGCCGCTGGTCGTCTTCGGCGGCGATGGCGCCTTCGGCCGCGAGTCCGAGCGACCCTGGCCCGCCAGGCTGGCCGAGCGTCTCGGCCGGCCGGTCCTGAACCTCGCGGTGGAGGGCGCGGGCCCCGCCTTTCCGCTCGACGACGCCGCGCTGCTGGCCCGCGCTTCCGGAGACATGCCGGTGATCGTGGAGGCCGCCGGGCTCTGGTCGGTGACGAACCGCTGGTACGCGGTCGGCCGGCGCCATCCGCGGCGGGTCACCGCCGCCAGTCCGGCGCTCAAGGCGCTCTACGAGGATCTGACGCTCGACGGGATCACGGATCTCGGCAGGCTGCTGCGCCTCCTCGTCTGGCGCGACCGCGAGCGTTTCGAGGCGGTCGCGCGGGACGTCCGCGCCGCATGGCGGACCAGCGCATCGGCCCTGCTGAGGCGCCTCGGCCCGCGTGCCGTTCTGCTGGCGACGCCCGGTGCGACGCGGCTTTCGGCCTCCGCCCCGGCCGGTCCGGCGCTGGCCGCGCGCGCCGCCGCGGACGCCGGGGTCCGGCTCGCGCTGGCGCAGACCGCGAGCGACCCGGCCGACGCGGCGGCCGACGCGGCGGCGAAAGCGGTGCTCGCCGTCGCGCCGGGAGGCCCGGCCGCCGTCGCGCCCGTGATCGCGACGACCGAGGCGGTCACGCCCGGGTTCGTGGAATTCTCCTAGACAATCCCGCCTCCGACGTCGAAGCATCGGCGTTGCGAGGGGCGCCGCCCCGCGCCACGCCTCAAAGGAAGGACGAGGGGAGCGCCTGCCCATGCGAAGCCGCGCAGCGCTGGCCGTGGAGGCCGGAAAGCCGTTGGAGATCACCGAGGTCGAGTTGGACGGCCCGCGCGAGGGCGAGATTCTGGTCGAGATCATGGCGACCGGCATCTGCCACACCGACGAGTTCACCCGCTCGGGCGCGGATCCCGAGGGCATCTTCCCCGCGATCCTCGGCCATGAGGGCGCCGGCGTCGTGAGGGAGGTAGGACCCGGCGTCCGCAGCCTCAAGCCCGGCGACCACGTGATCCCGCTCTACACCCCGGAATGTCGGGAGTGCGACTACTGCCTGCACCCCAAGACCAACCTCTGTCAGGCGGTCCGCGCCACCCAGGGACAGGGCCTGATGCCCGACGGCAGTTCGCGGTTCCGCTCGCTCGACGGCGATCCGATCTTCCACTACATGGGCACCTCCACCTTCTCGAACTTCACCGTCATGCCGGAGATAGCGGCGGCGAAGATCCGCGACGACGCGCCCTTCGACAAGGTCTGCTACATCGGCTGCGGCGTCACCACCGGCATCGGCGCGGTGATCTACACGGCGAAGGTGGAGCAGGGCGCGCGCGCCGTGGTCTTCGGCCTCGGCGGCATCGGGCTCAACGTGATCCAAGGGCTGCGCCTCGCCGGCGCCGACCAGATCGTCGGCGTCGACGTCAACCCGGCCAAGCGCGAGATGGCCGAGATGTTCGGCATGACCGACTTCGTGAACCCGAACGAGGTGGAGGGCGATCTCGTCCCCTATCTCGTGAACCTCACCAAGGGCGGGGCCGACTACAGCTTCGACGCCACCGGCAACGTGAACGTCATGCGGACCGCCCTCGAATGCGCCCACAAGGGCTGGGGCATGTCCGTCATCATCGGCGTCGCGCCGGCGGGGGCCGAGATCTCGACCCGCCCGTTCCAGCTGGTGACGGGACGCACCTGGAAGGGCACGGCCTTCGGCGGCGCCCGGGGGCGCACCGACGTCCCCAGGATCGTCGAGTGGTACATGGACGGCAAGATCGAGATCGATCCGATGATCACCCACACCCTGTCGCTCGACGAGATCAACACGGGCTTCGACCTGATGCATAGGGGAGAGAGCATCCGCTCCGTCGTCCTCTACTGAAACCCGTGGACGCGGCTGCGGCCATGCGCTAGGCCCCCGCGCATGGCCGATCCCGTCAAACGCCTCGCCGTCCTGATCGACGCGGACAACACCTCGCCCAAGGTGATCGAGGGGCTTTTCACGGAGATCGCCAAGCTCGGCGAGGCCAGCGTCCGCCGCATCTACGGCGACTTCTCGGACGACCGCATGAAGGGCTGGGCGCGCCAGCTCGCCCCCTTCGCCATCGTCCCGCAGCAGCAGTTCGCCTACACCACGGGCAAGAACGCGTCCGACATCACCCTCGTGATCGACGCGATGGACCTCCTGCATTCCGGCCGCTTCGACGGCTTCTGCCTGGTCAGCTCCGACAGCGACTTCACCCGCCTCGCCAGCCGCATCCGCGAGCAGGGGCTCGACGTCTACGGCTTCGGCCAGAAGAAGACGCCGGAGGCGTTCCGCCAGGCCTGCCGCCGCTTCTTCTACATCGAGAACCTGATGGAGGAGGTCGAGGAGGCCGCCGCCGCCGAGCCCGGCGCGCCGAACGCCCCGCCCCGCAAGCACGAGGCGCCGAGCCGTGCCGTCCCGATCATCACCCGCGCCATGGAGGGAATGACGGACGAGGACGGCTGGGTCTCGCTCGGCGTCATCGGACAGCGCCTCGGCAACATGGCGCCCGACTTCGACTCGCGCACCTACGGCGCCTCCAAGCTCTCCGACGTCATCCGCCGCTCCGGCGCCTTCGCCCTCGAGAAGGGCGAGAGCAACCACATGCGCGTGCGCCTCAAGAAGACCGCCGGCAAGACCGGCGGCAAGGGCAAGGCGAAGGCCGCCGCGGAGGACTGACCGCCTTCAGTCCATCGGCCGCCGTCTGCGGATCAACTGGCTCAGCGACACCGCCAGCACCAGCCCGCCGCCGTAGAACAGGTTCTGCACGAAGCTGTCGGCGCCGAGGAAGTTCAGCCCCATGATCCCGGTGGAGAGAAAGAACACCGCCACGAACGCCCCCGGCGCGTTGAACCGCCCCGGATAGAGCGTGGTCGAGCCGAGGAAGGCCGCCGCGAAGGCCGGCAGCAGATAGGCCAGCGCCGAGGACGGATCCGCCGCCCCCCGCATGCCGGTGTAGAGCACGCCTGCGAAGGCGGCGATCACGCCGGAGGCGACCAGGGCGCCCGCCCGCATCCGCGCGACGTCGACGCCCGAGAGGCGCGCGACCTCCCTCCCGCGCCCCACGAACAGCAGCCGGCGGCCGAGCGCGGTGTGCTGGAACACCCACCAAACGGCGACCGCCAGCACCGCCGAATACCAGAAGCCGAGCGGGACGCCGAGGAAGCGCGTCAGGATCACCGCGTCCACGAGGTCCATCGAGACACCGGCGATCGTGTTGGAGTTCGACACCCAGAGGATCACGCCGTTGACGAAGTAGCCCACCCCCAGCGTGACGATCAGCGAGTGTATCCCGAACCAGAGGATGAAGAACGCGTTGACCGCGCCGATCGCCCCGCCGATCAGCAGCGCCATGAAGGCCGCACCGGTGATCGTCCAGTCCATCTGCACGTTCAGGACCGCGATCAGCATCGAGGAGAGCCCCATCGTCGAGGCGACCGAGAGGTCGAAGTCCCCCGTCGTCAGCGGAATCATCAGCCCCAGCGTCAGCACCACGATCATCGCGTTGGAGCCGAACATCGAGGCGTAGCTGCGCCAGGCGAACATCTGGTCGGGCTTGAACGCCCCGATCGCCAGGATCAGCAGCAGCCAGGCGACGAGCAGCCCCCAGCGCTCGGCCCAGCCGGTCAGGTCGCGCTTCGGCGCCGCCGCGGCCGGCGCCGAGCCGAGGCTCGCCTCGAAGGCGCGGATCCTCTCCTCGAGCGCGGCGATGCGCGCCTCGTAGGCCCGCGCGGCCTCGTCCTGCCTCATGCCGTTCCCCCTCACGCCGCCGCCGAGAGCGAGCGGAAGCACGCCTCGGCGATCCCGTCCTTGGTCAGCGCCTCGCCCTCGAGCGAGACCATCACCCGCCCGCGGCTGAACACCAGCACCCGGTGGCACAGCATCGCGAGCTGCTCGTAGTCGGTGGAGCTGACCACCGCCGCCGCGCCCTCGGCGGCGGCGCGGTCGATCGCGTCCCAGATGTCCTGCCGGGCGCCCACGTCCACGCCTTGCGTCGGCTCGTCCAGCAGAAGGAGGGCGGGCGAGATCTGCAGCCATTTCGCCACCAGCGCCTTCTGGGCGTTGCCTCCCGAAAGGGCGGAGAGCGGCAGTTCGGGGACGTTCGGCTTCACTCCGGCCTCGGCCCCCAGCCGTCGCGCATGGGCCGTCACGTCGGAGGCGAATAGGCCGAAGCGCCGTTTCAGCCGCTCCAGCACCGGCAGCGACACGTTCTCCCCGACGGGGAGCGAGCCGACGCCGGCCTGGCCGAGCCGGTCCGCCGGGAGGTAGGCGACGCCCTCGGCCAGCGCCGCCTTCGGCGTGATCTCCGCGAGGCGCAGCTCCCGCCCCGGCAGGCGCAGCGTTCCGGCGGAGGCCCGGACGGCGCCGTAGACGCAGGCCGCGGCCGCGTCGGCGCCCGAGCCGATCAGGCCCGTCAGCCCGAGGATCTCCCCAGGTGCGAGGGCGAAGGAGACCGGCCCGACGCCCGGCCCTTCGAGGCCTTCCACCTCGACGGTCGTTTCGGCCCGCGGCCGGGCCTTCGTCGCTCCGTGATAGGCGGCGAGGCCGCGGCCGATGATCCGCTCCACGAAGCCCTCGTGCGAGGTCGCGGCGGTCTCCACCGTGTCGATCAGCCGGCCGTCGCGCAGGATCGTGGCGCGGTCGGTGATCTCCCGCACCTCGTCGATGTCGTGGCTGACGAAGATCACCGCCGCGCCCTCGGCGCTGGCCTGGCGCACAAGGGCGAAGAGCTGCTCGACCCCCGCGCGGGGCAGGAACGGCGTCGGTTCGTCCAGCACGAGGAGGCCCGGCTCGCCCGAATGCGCCTTCAGCTCCTCCGCCGCCCGCACGATCGCCAGCAGCGCCTGCTGCACGGCCGAGAGGGCGCCGACCTCGGCCCGCGGGTCGAGCGCGAGGTCGTAGCGGGCGAAGACCTCGGCTGCGCGGTCGTGCTCCCATCGCCAGTCGATCGCCCAGGCGTTCGAGGTCGCCAGCGCCGAGAGCCTGAGGTTCTCGGTCACGGTCAGCGACGGGATCAGGCCGAGATGCTGGTGCACGAAGGCGAGGCCGAGTTCGCGCGCCCGACCGGCGGGGATCGGCAGATCGACCTCGGCGCCGAACAGGCGGCAGGTGGCGCCGGGTTCGGGCTGGTGGAACCCGGCGAGGATCTTGATCAGCGTCGACTTGCCCGAGCCGTTGGAGCCGAGCAGGCCGTGCACCTCGCCGCGTCGCACCTCGAGCGAGACGCCGTCGAGCGCCAGCGCCCCGCCGAAGCGCTTGGAGAGGTCCGCGAGCTCGAGCGCCGGGGCCGCGGTCATGACAGGGCGCGGGCGTTCACGCGTGAGCATGGGGCCAAGGTGTTGACATCCCTTATGCATTCAAGAGATTCCCTCTGTGAATGCCGAAGCCGGCCCGCTCGAGGGCCGGGGGCGCGGAGGCCCCCGGCGCGGTGGACGCGAAGGCTCATTCGACGCCCCAGAGAGCCTTGAATCCGTCGACATGGACGTCGCCGTAGCCGTCGTTGAACGTCGCCGGCACGCCCGCCTCGGCCACGTTCTCGTCGGTGAAGACGTAGGCCGGCGTGTTGAGCGTCGTCACCGGATCGAGGCCGCAGAGCAGGCGCATGTTGGCGTCGACGCCGGCGTAGCCGACCCAGCCGAGGGACTCGCCCACGGTCATCTCCACGATGTCGCCGTCGCGCATCATGTCGAGCACGAAGGGCGTGCCGTTGTAGCTGGCGATCTTCGCGTTCGAGCCCGCGATGCGGATCGCCGGCACGATGAACTGGCTCATCGGATCGTAGACCGGCAGCACGTAGTTGATGGAGGGATCGGCCAGCAGCGCCGACTGCACGGCGGGCTGGATCTTGGTCGCCCATTCGTTGACCGGAGTGTTGATGTAGGTCGTCTTGCAGTCCGGGCAGTTGGCCTCGAGATAGCCGATGATGGCGTCGCGAAGCGGCGCCGTCGGCGTGATCTCGTCGGGGCCGAGCACGAGGGCGTTCACCTGCCCGTCGGTCTGCACCATGGCCCAGGCGGCGATGATTTCGCCGACCGTCACGTAGTCGGTGTTCGCGGCGCCGTCCATGAAGTCCGGGACGGTCTGGGTGGTGGCGTCCCAGTTGTGGGTGGCGGTGACGAGGAGGCCGGCCTCGCGCGCCTCGCCGATCTGGGGCTGCAGGAACTCCGGCGGCAGGCCGCCCTGCAGGTCGATCAGGTCGTGGCCCTCGGCGATCGCGGTGTTGATGCCGCTGATCCACTGGGCGGGGTCCATCTGCGTCTCCCAGGTGCGCAGATCGAAGCCGACGAGGGCCGCAGCCTCCTCCATGCCGGAGGAGATCGTGGCGTTGAACGGGTTGGCGTTGGTGAGCGGGATCACGAACATCGACTTGTCGGCCATGCAGGCGGCGGCGTCGAAGGGCTCGCCCGGGGCCTCGAAGGTCGGCTTCCGGGAGTGTTCCGCGATCAGCGCCCGCGCGGCGTCGAGGTCCGCGGCGGCGGGTGCGGCGAGCAGGGCCGCGGTGGCGGCGAGGGTGAGGGATCTCATCTCGGGGTCTCTCCTGTCGGGGTCATGTTCGGGTATCGTTCCCGCCCTCTGCGGGGCGTTTCGGGTCGATCTCAGGTCGCGAGGGTCTCCAGCCAGGCGATCGCCTCCTCGGCGGTCGCGAGGTCGGCGTATTTCGCCGACATGTCGAAGAGGTTGGCGTCGTGCACCTCGGGCGCCCGGTCCCCCACCGCGTCGGAGACGACCACGGTGACGAAGCCGTGGCTCATGGCGTCGACGCAGGAGGCGCGGACGCAGCCCGAGGTCGAGAGGCCGGTCAGCAGGATCGTGTCGACGCCCATCGCGGTCAGGGTGGCGGCGAGCGAGGTGCCGAAGAAGGCCGAGGGATACTGCTTGGTGATCATCAGTTCGTCGTCGCGCGGGTCCAGCCCCTCGACGACGTCGCCGAGGGGGTTGCCGCGCTCGAACACCTGAAGGGCAGGCGTCTTGCGGAAGAAAACGCCGCCGTCGAGCCCGCCGGGCTGGTAGCGCACCTCGGTCCAGATCACCGGCACGCCCTTGTCGCGGGCCGCGGCGAGGAGGGTGGCGGCGCCGTCGCGGGCGCGGCGGGCGCCCTCGCCGGCGTAGAGGGGCGAGTTCTCGACGTAGTAGGCGGCGGCGAAGTCCACCAGCACGAGGGCGGGCCGACGGCCCCAGTCCTGCCGCGCGTGATAGCCCGCGCGGGCGTAGTTGTCGGAGAGGTCCTCGCTCATTCCGCCGCCATCCTCTGCCCGAAGAACCGGGGGGCGACCGGCGGCTCGAACCCGGTCTCGGCCTTGCAGCGGCGCTTGAGCTCCTCGAGGCTCTCGAAGCCGCGGTCGAAGAGCTTGGTCTCGCCGCGGCGGGAGGCCGTCTCGGCGCGGAGACGCTCGGTCGCCGCCGCGTCCACCGCGCCGCGCGCGATCACGACGCCGTAGCGCTTCGCGCCCTCCGCCGTGACGAGGCCGCGGTCGACGTCGGCCAGCACCAGCGCCGGATCGCGCTTCAGCGGATCGCCCCAGCCGCCGCCGCCCCAGGTGTCGAAGTGCAGGACGTCGCCGGGCTTCACGGCGACGCGGTCGCATTTGGAGGGGATGTTCTCCTCGGTCCCGTCGACGCGGACGAGGCGCTTGGTGGAGCGCAGGCCCGGCTCGCCTCCGTTCACGCCCCAGGGGTAGGTGAGCCAGCGGTCGTCGTGGATCGAGATCTCGCCCTCGGCCAGCATCTCGTAGGCCATCGAGACGCCGTTGCCGCCGCGGTGCAGGCCGGCGCCGCCCGAATCGGGGATGGTGGCGTAGGTGCGGATGCGCAGCGGGAAATACGCCTCGAGGAACTCGTTCGGGACGTTGGTGAAGGCCGGCCACATGGAGTGCCCGTCCGGCCCGTCGCCCGCCGGGCGGCCCGGCACGCCGCCGAAGCCGATCTGGAAGAGCTGATACCACTCGCCGTCCGGCTTGTAGCCTGAATACATGAAGTGCGGGCTGTCGGAGAAGCCGGCGGCGTTCAGCGCGTCGGGCGCGCCCTGGCCCAGAAGCCCGCCCATCAGGTCGAAGATGCGGCCCAGCATGTGCGTGCGGCAGGAGAGGGCCGCGGGCTTCTTCGGCTTGAGGATGGAGCCCGGCGGGATCTTCACCTCCACCAGATCGTAGAAGCCGTCGTTGAACAGGATCTGCGGGTCGAACAGGTTGATGGTGAAGGCCCCGAAGAACATCTTGAACATCTCTTCGTTCAACAGGAAGTTGATCGAAGACAGGCTCTGCGGGTCGGAGCCGGTGAAGTCGAACGACGCGACCTCGCCCTTCCGTTGCAGGGTGCAGGCGATCTTGAACGGGCCGTTCCCCTGCCCGTCGTCGTCGATCCAGTCCTCGAAATACGAGGGCGTCTCGGGGATGATCATCTGGATGATCGCGCCCATCGCCAGCTTGTTGCGGTCCAGCATGTCGTGCATCGCGGAGATGTAGGTGTCGACGCCGAAGCGCTCGATGTTCTCGCGCACGCGGCGTTCGGCGAGGCGGAGCGCGGCCATGATCGCGAAGAAGTCGCTCTTGTTCCACTCGGGCACGCGGGTGTTGTGGAGCATGATGTTCAGGAGCTCGTCCTGAAGCTCTCCCTTGCGGAAGATCTTGGTCGGGGGGACGATCAGGCCCTCCTCGTAGATCATCTTGGCGTCGGTCGGCAGGCTGCCCGGCACCTTGCCGCCCACGTCGGTCATGTGGCCGAACATCGCCGACCACGACACCAGCCGGCCCTCGTGGAAGATCGGCATCATCAGCAGCCAGTCGTTGAGGTGGCTGACGGCGCCGTCGACCGAATAGGGGTCGTTGGTGATGAAGACGTCGCCGTCCTCGATGGTCCCCTCGTAGCCCGCGATGAAGCCGTAGAGGAAGGAGCCGAACTGGCCCACGACCATCTTGCCCTCCTGGTTGGCGATCATCGGGAAGGCGTCGTGCTGTTCGCGGATGCCGGGCGACATGGCGGTGCGGAACAGCACCGCGTCCATCTCGGCGCGGGCGTTCCTCAGCGCGTTCTCGACGATGTCGAGGGTGATCGGGTCCACTTCGACGCGCTTGAAGGGGGCGGGGTTCGCTTCGACGATCTTGGCCATCTCGTCCTCCTTCAGCGGGTCTTGCGGGCGCCGAGCTCGGGGTGCCCGGTCGGCCAGATCAGGATGGCGCCGACCTTGTCCACGATGCCCTCGTGATCGGGCAGGATCAGCGTGGTGGAGTCCATCTCCGTCACCACGGCGGGACCGGGGATCACGGCGCCGGCCTCGAGCCTGCCGCGGTCGTAGATCTTCGCCTCGCGCCAGGCGCCGTCGACGTAGACGCGGGTGTCCTGGATCACGGCGTGGGAGACGTCCGGCCCGCCGGCGCCGTAGTCCTTGCCGATGAAGGGCTTCTCCTGCCCCTGCACCACGGCGCGGAGGCCCACCAGCTCATGCTCGGCGTCGAGCGCGAAGGTGAAGAGCTTCTCGTGCTCCGCGTCGAAGCGCCGGGCGACGCCCGCGACGCCTTCCTTGCGGAAGGTCTCGGGGCTCATGTCCACGGTCAGCTTCATGCCCTGCCCGTGATAGCGGATGTCGATCTGGTAGATCGTCTCCTGCTCGGCCCGGCCGACGCCCTCGTTCTCGAGGTCGGTCGCCGCCGCCGCCTCCAGCTCCGCCAGCATGCGCCCGATCTCGGCGTCGGAGGTCTCGGCGGTCTTCGTCACGAAGGTCTGGGAGGCCTCGTTGCGCAGCCGCGTGGTGGCGTCGCCGTAGGCGCAGAGCACGCCGGGGCCGGGGGGGACGATGGCCGGCCAGGCGTTGATCAGCCGCGCCAGCGCGTTGGCATGCAGGGGGCCGGCGCCCCCGAAGCCGATCAGCGCGAAGTCGCGGGGGTCGTAGCCCTGCTCGACGCTGACGAGGCGGAGCGCGCCGCACATGTTCTCGTTGACGATGGCGATGACGCCCTCGGCGGCGTCCTCGACCGACTTGGCGAGGGGGCCGGCGATGGTCTCCACCGCCTTCGCCGCAAGGTCGCGGCGGATCGCCATGTCGCCGCCGAGCTTGGCGTCGGAGGGCAGGTAGCCGAGCACGACGTTGGCGTCGGTGACGGTCGGCGCCTCGCCGCCCTTGTCGTAGGCGGCGGGGCCGGGGGCGGCGCCGGCGGATTGCGGGCCGACGCGGAGGGCCTTGGTGAGCTCGGGGACGTAGGCGATGGAGCCGCCGCCGGCCCCCACCGTGCGCACGTCGATCGAGGGCGCGCGGACGGTGACGTCGCCGACGCGGGTCTCGCGCCGGGTGCGCGCCTCGCCGTCCTCGATCAGCGCGACGTCGGTGGAGGTGCCGCCCATGTCGAAGGTCAGGAGGTTGCGGAAGCCGGCGTTCCTGGCGATCCACTTGGCGCCGGAGACGCCGCCGGCGGGGCCGGACATCAGCAGGTTCACCGGCGTCTCGGTCGCGGCCTGGGCGGAGGAGAGGCCGCCGTCGGAGCGCAGGATCTGAAGGTTCACCTCCCCCATGCGGCTCCGCAGCTCCCGCGCCAGGTTCTCGACGTAGCGCGAGACGACGGGGCGGACGTAGGAGTTCACCACGCAGGTCTCGGTCCGCTCGTACTCGTACATCTCCGGCATGATCGCGGCGCCGGTGGAGACGGGCACGCCCGGCAGCGCCTCGCGCGCGATCTCGGCGACGCGGAGCTCGTGCGCCGGGTTGGCGTAGCCGTTGAAGAGGGAGATGGTCAGCGCCTCGATCCGGCCCTTCAGGGTCGCGAGGTCGCGGCGGATCGCGGCCTCGTCGAGCGGCTGGACGACCTTGCCGTCGGCGCCCATGCGCTCGTCCGCCTCGATCGTGAGTTCGAGCGGGGCGAGAGGCGGGGACTTGTTCCAGATCACCCAGCCGCCGAGGCCGCCGGGGACGTAGCTGCGCGCGATCTGGAGGGTGTCGCGGTAGCCCTTGGTGGTCACGAGGCCGACCGTGGCGCCCGAGGAGGTGAGCACGGTGTTGGTCGCGACGGTGGTGCCGTGCATCACCTCGGAGATGTCGGAGGGGGCGATGCCGGCGTCGCGGCAGATGCGCTCGATGCCGTTCAGGACGCCGATGGAGCTGTCCTCGGGCGTCGAGGGGACCTTTGCGGTGACGATCCGGTTCTTCGTCTCGTCGAGCAGCAGGAGATCGGTGAAGGTGCCGCCGACGTCGACGCCGAGCCGGAGGCCGCCGCCGCGGCGCGGGGCGGCGGGCGCGGCGCGCGGGCCGGCGCCGCCTTCCATCCGCGCGAGCCGCGCCTCGATCTCGGCCAGCCTCGCTTCGTAGTTTCGGATCAGCTCGTCGGTGTCGCTCATCTCGGTCCCATCCCTGCCGTCCATCGCCGGTCTTCGTTCAGCCGAGCCCCCCGCGGCGTCCGAAGACGCGGGAGATCAGGCCGCGCGGCCCGCCCTGGGGCGCGCCGCGGGCCTTGGCGGCGGCGTCGAGCGCCGTTTCGGAGAGGCCGAAGAGCCGGTCCACGGTGCGGGCCTGACTCTCCACCACGCCGTCCTTCTCCGCCAGCGCGTCCGAGAGGCGCGCGTTCTCGGCCTCCAGCCGCTCGCTCGCCTGCATCGCACGCGTCAGCAGCGCTTCGGCCCGCGCCGCGCCGGCCTTGGCGGCCTCGAGCGCCGCCGCGGTGCGGTCGAGCAGGGCGAGCGCCCGGTCGGCGGCGACGGAGAGGCCGGCCGTCCGCGCTTCCGCCGCGGCTTCGGCCGCCTCGGCCGCCGCGACGGCGCGCCCGACGAGCGCGGCCATCCGCGCGCCCTCCGCGCGCGACGCCTCGAGCGCCGCCGTCGTCTCCTCGAGCAGCGCCAGCGCCCGCTCGGCGGCGGGGTCGGCGCGCCCGTCCATCGCCCCGGCGAGGTCCAGCGCCCGGTCGAGGAGCCCGGCGAGGCGCGCGGTCTCCGCCTGCGAGCGCTCCAGCGCGTCGGCGGCGGTCTCCAGCGCCTCCTGCTGGCGGGCGGCGAGGTCCGCGAAGCGCGCCACCGTCGCGGTGCGGTCCTCGAGCTCGCCCTGCAGCGCCTCGATCTCGTCGAAGAGGGCCTCGACCAGCGCCTGCGGGGTCGCGACCACGCCGGCGGCCGCCGCGGCGAGGTCGGCCGGCGCGTCCGCGAGGTCCACCCGAAGGCGCCCGTCGTTGTCGCGCCGCGCGGGGATCACGCCCTTGGCCGCCGCCTCGCGCAGCTTGAGGCGCGAGATGCCGAGGCGCCGGGCGGCCTCGCCCGGCGGCAGCCATTCGGACCGCTCGCGCGGGTCCATGGCGGGGGCTCCCCGCGCCGGCCTCAGACGAGGCCCCGCGCGCGGTAGTCGGCCAGCGTCTCCTCCGACCAGCCGAGCACGCCGCCGAGGATCTCGGCGTTGTGCTCGCCGAGGGCCGGGCCGGGATGGCGCACGGCGCCCGGCGTGCCCATCAGCCGGGGCGCGACGTTCTGCATCTTCATCGGCCCGAAATCGGGATGCGGCACCTCGACGATGGCGTCGCGGGCCTTGAAGTGCTCGTCCTCCAGCATGTCGGCGGCGGTGTAGATCAGGCCGGCGGGGACGCCGTGCTCGTCCATCAGGGCCTGCAGCGGCTCGAGCTCGATCGTCCGGGTCCACTCGTCGATCAGCGCGTCGAGCTCGGGCTGGTTCTCGCCCCGCGCGGCGTGGGTGGCGTAGCGCGGGTCCTCCGCCAGGTCCGGCCGGCCCATGGCGGCGGCGAGGCGCTTGAACACGGTGTCCTGGTTGGCGGCGATCAGCAGCAGCTTGCCGTCGGCGGTGTTGAACACGTTGGAGGGACTGACGTTGGGCAGGATCGGGCCGGTCCGCTCGCGCACGTAGCCGGCGATCTGATGCTCGGTGACCATGCTCTCCATCATCGCCAGCACCGCCTCGTAGATGGCGCTGTCGACGACCTGCCCCTCGCCGGTGCGCTCGCGGTGGTGCACCGCCATCAGGGCGCCGAGGGCGGCGTAGGTCGCGGCCAGCTCGTCGCCGATGGAGATGCCCATGCGGCTCGGCTGCGTGGAGGGGTCGCCCACGACGTAGCGCAGGCCCCCCATCGCCTCGCCGATGGAGCCGTAGCCGGCCTTCTTCGAATAGGGGCCGGTCTGGCCGAAGCCGGTGACGCGGACCATGATCAGCTTCGGGTTGATCGCCTTGAGATCCTCCCAGCCGAGGCCCCAGCGCTCCATCGTGCCCGGGCGGAAGTTCTCGATCAGGATGTCGGCGGTCGCGACCAGCTCGCGCACCGCCGCCTGGCCCTCGGGCTCGCGCAGGTTCAGCGTGACGGACTTCTTGTTGCGTGCCACCACCGGCCACCAGAGCGACTTGCCGTAGGGCTTCTCGCGCCCCCACTGGCGCATCGGGTCGCCGACGCCGGGCGCCTCGATCTTCACCACCTCGGCGCCGAAGTCGCCGAGGAGCTGCCCGCAGAACGGACCGGCCAGAAGCTGACCCATCTCGATCACGCGCAGATCCGTCAGCGGCCCCTGGCGCGGCGGCGCGCCGGTCGAGGTCGGCTGTTCCCGGCGGTCCGGCGCGGCGTCCTGCATGGCGATGTCTCTCCCTGGGGTCGGATCTTGGACGAGAGGGCGCCCGCGTCGCGACGCCGCGCCCTTGACCCGGCGGAGGATACGTCGATGTATCCAGAAGGGAAGAGTGCGGAAGGAAAAAACGTGACGGACGTGGAGATCATCGAGGTTTCGCCGCGAGACGGTATACAGAACGAGAAGACCTTGCTGTCGCTGGAGGATCGGCTGGAGCTGATCCGCATGAGCGCCGCGGCGGGCGCCGCGCGCATCGAGGCGGTGAGCTTCGTCAACCCCAGGCGCGTGCCGCAGATGGCCCATGCCGAGGAGATCTGCGCCGCGATTCCCGCGATGCGCGCGGGGCTGAAGGGCGCCCGCGGCGAGCGCACGCGCTACATCGGCCTCGCGCTGAACCGGAAGGGCTTCGACCGCGCGCTCGAGACGGTGGAGGCGCATCCCGGCTCGCTCGACGAGGTGAACTACGTCGTCGTCGCCTCCGACACCTTCAACAACCGCAACCAGGGCGCCGACACCTTCGTCACCGCCGAGGCCTTCGGCGGAATCGCGCGGGACGCCAAGGGGCGGATCGACGCCGGGGTCACGATCGGCGCCAGCTTCGGCTGCCCGTTCGAGGGCGAGGTGCCGCTGGCGCGCCTGCTCTCGGTGGTGGAGGCGCTGGCGGCGCACGCGCCGTTCGAGATCGCGCTGGCGGACACCATCGGCGTCGCCACGCCCCGGGACGTCGAGGAGCGCGTCGGCGCGGTGCGCGAGCGCTTTCCCGAGACGCCGATCCGGCTGCATCTGCACAACACCCGCAACACCGGCATCGCCAACGCCTGGGCGGGGGTCCAGGCCGGGGCGCGGGCGCTCGACAGCTCCTTCGGCGGCGTCGGGGGCTGCCCGTTCGCGCCGCGCGCCACCGGCAACGTCCCGACCGAGGATCTCGTCTACATGCTGGAGCGCTCGGGCGTCGCCACCGGCGTCGATCTCGACGCCGCCGTCGCCGCGGCGGAGTGGCTCGAGGGACGGCTCGGCCATACGGTGCCGGGCATGGTGATGAAGGCCGGCGGCTTCCCCGCGCCGCAGGCGGCCTGAGCGTGAACGGCGCGGGGGGCGGCGAGCCGCGGCGGGGGAGCGCGGCGGAGACCGCCTACGCGACGCTCCGCGCCGACATCCTCGCCGGCGCGCTGGCGTCCGGAGACCGGCTGACCGAGACGGCGCTGGCCGACCGGCTCGGCCTCTCGCGCACCCCGATCCGGGAGGCGCTGAACCGCCTCGCCATCGAGGGTTTCGTGGATCGCGCGCCGGGCCTCGCGGCCCGCGTCGCGGGGTTCCAGGTCGACGAGGTGGAGCAGGTGTTCCGCATCCGCGTCCTGCTCGAGGGCTACGCCGCGCGGCGGGCGGCGGAGCGCGCGAGCCCCGCGCAGGTGGCCGAGCTCGCGCACCTCGCCGCCGCCATGAGCGCGCGCACGCCGCCGCGGAGCGCCGAGGACTTCGAGGCGCTCTCGGCCGACAACGAGCGCTTCCACCGGCTGGTGATGGAGGCGGCGGAGGCGCATCGCCTCGCCGCGATCCTGGCGCTGACGGTGCAGGTGGCGCTGGTGCAGCGCACCTATCGGCGGTTCTCCGAGCGGGATCTGATCCGCTCCGCCCGCCACCACGAGGAACTGGCCGAGGCCGTGGCCGCGCGCGCCCCGGACTGGGCCGAGAGCGTGATGGCCTCGCATCTGCTCGCCGCCGCCGCGGCGGTGCGCCGCGCGGCGGACGGGACCGGCGCCGAGGCCGCCCTCCGCGCGGGCTGAGCCGGCGGGGGCGGGCCTCGCCTCAGCCCGCGGCCATCTTCAGCAGGCGGCGCCGCGCGGGCGGCACGCGCCCGATCTCGACGCCGGTGAAGACGTGCAGCGTGTTGAGGTCCTCGTCCACCACCGCGTGGTCCGAGACCCAGCCGCCGAGGATCAGATACGATCGCAGCAGCGGCGGCATGCGCTTCATCGCCAGCTTCACGTCGGGCCGGCGCAGGCGCAGGCGCTGGGCGTAGCGGAACACCCGCGGCGCCTTGACCCGCGGCAGCCAGCGCTTCGGCGCGAGGTGGCGTTCCTTGAGATAGGCGAAGGCGTCCGCGTAGCTCTCGGCGTCCAGTCCCTCGAACGAGGAGCAGCCGAACAGCAGCTGCACGCCCTTCGCCTCCACGAAGTCGGTCATCGCGGCCCAGGCGACGCGGATGATCTGCGGATCGCCCCGGACCTCGGGCGCGAGGCAGAAGCGCCCCATCTCCACCATCGGATCGGGGAACTCGGCGAGCGCGGACAGCTCGTAGTACTGCGCCGAGTAGCTGCGTCCGATCTCCGCGCCGCTCCGCAGCGGCATCATCCGGAAGCAGCCGACGAGGCGGCCCGTGCCTGCGTCCTCGATCATCGCGTGGGTGCAGAGCGCGTCGAAGGCGTCGGCGTCCAGCCCCTCGGCCCGCGGCCCCGCCGTCGCGGCGCCGGGCCGGGCGGCGATGAAGGTCCGATGGCGCAGGCGCTGCGCCGCCTCGACGTCGGCGGGGGCGCGGCTGAAGCGCACGCGATGGCGACCCTTGGCGAACATCCTCGTCCCCTCCAAATCCGTGGGCGATCGCGCTACATAGTCGCTCGTCGACGAAGCTTCGGTGACGCCCCGCGCCATGGCGCGGCAGGTGTCGCAAAGAGGGAACACATGACCGACAAGATCGTCAAGACGGACGCCGAATGGCGCAGCCAGCTCTCCGACCTCGCCTACAAGGTCACCCGCAAGGCCGGGACCGAGCGGCCCTACACGCACGAGGACTTCCCGAAGGAGCCCGGCACCTTCCGCTGCACCTGCTGCGGCGCGCCGCTGTTCGACGCCGCCGACAAGTTCGACAGCGGCACCGGCTGGCCCTCCTTCACCGCGCCGGTCGACGCGGACGCGGTGGAGGAGAAGGCGGACCGCTCGCTCTTCATGCGGCGCACGGAGGTGCTCTGCGCGCGCTGCGACGCGCATCTGGGCCACGTCTTTCCGGACGGGCCGCAGCCCACGGGCCTGCGCTACTGCATGAACGGCGTCGCGCTGGAGTTCGAGCCGGCGGACTGACCCGCCGAGCGCGGCGTCAGGCCCGCGCGGTCACGACCCAGACCCGGCCCGGCAGGCGCACCGCGCCGTCCCGCACGAAGGGGGCGAGGCCCGCCTCGAGCCGGGCGCGCACCTCCGCCTGCGCATCCTCCGGCAGCTCGAGGATGCGGCGCGAGAGCGGCCCGCCGGTCATGATCGCCTCGGCGGCGCGGGGGATCGGGGGCGCCGCGCCCGTCTCGCCGCCGAGGGCGATGTCGGCCTCGGCCTTCTCGAAGTCGACCTCGCGCCAGCCGGCCTCCGCGAGCCAGGAGCCCGGCAGCGCCGGCTCGGCCCAGCCGAAGGGCCCCGGCGCGCCGGGCGGCGGCGAGGGCTGCGGCGGCAGAAGGTCGCCGATCAGCTTCAGCGGCTCGAACACCCAGAGGTTCTCCTTCACCGGCCGCCAGGCGACGCCGACGAAGGGCGCGCCGGGGACGAGCGCCGCGCGGAGGTTGGCCCAGGCGGGGACCGGATCGTCGAAGAACATGCAGCCGAAGCGCGAGAAGAGCGCGTCGAACGGCGCCTCGAAGCGGGCCGAGGCGGCGTCGCCCTCGACGAAGGCGACCGGCGGCGCGCCCGGCGCCGCGGCGCGGGCGCGGGCGACGGCGAGCAGATCGGGCGAGACGTCGAGCCCGGTCGCCTCGGCGCCGTCGCGGGCGAGCGCGAAGGTGCTCGCCCCCGGCCCGCAGCCGAGATCGAGCACCCGCCGCCCGGCGACGTCGCCGAGGGCGGCGCGGCCTGCGGCCTCGAACGGCGCCAGCATGCGGTCCTGGCGCTCGGCCTCGCCGGCCCAGCGGCGGCCGAGATCCCCGGCCCAGTCCTCGACGGTCGACATCGTGGCGTCCCCCCCTGCGTTGCGGCCGGCCCCAGATGGACGCGGCGTGCGGGGGATGCTAGGCGATGGCGATGACCCCCGCCAGAGACGCCGCCTTGGACGCGCCCGCGGAGGCGGATGCGGACGCCGCCCTCCGCGCCGCCTTCGCGCGCGTCGAGACCTGGGTGTTCGACCTCGACAACACGCTCTACCCGCCGCACGAGCGACTTTTCGACCAGATCGAGGCGCACATCGCCGCCTATGTCGAGCGCGAGCTCGGCGTCGGGCCGGAGGAGGCGGCGCGGCTGCGCCACGCCTACTGGCACGACCACGGCACCACGCTGGCGGGGCTGATGCTGCATCACGGCATCGACCCCGACCCCTTCCTCGACGAGGTGCACCGCATCGACCTCGCGCCGCTGACGGCGAACCCGGCCCTGCGCGCGGCGATCGAGGCCCTGCCGGGCCGCAAGGTGGTCTACACCAACGGGACCGGCCCCTACGCCGAGGCGGTGACCGAGGCGCTCGGCCTTTCCGGCCTGTTCGAGCGCTTCTACGGCGTCGAGCACGCCTTCTACACCCCCAAGCCCGAAGCGGCGGCGTATCAGCGCATCTTCGGCGCCGACGGGCTCGACCCGCGCCGCGCAGCGATGTTCGAGGACGACCCGCGGAACCTGCGCGTGCCGCACGAGCTCGGCCTCGAGACGGTCTGGATCGTGCCGGAGGACGACCCGCGCAAGACGCCCGAGCATGTCGGGCACCGCGCGGCGGACCTCGCCGGCTTCCTCGCGCGGCTGGTCTGAGGGCGGCCCCCGCGACGCCGCGTCCGCGCGGCGGTCGTTGCGCGGACGCGGCGAGGCGCTAGGCTCCCCGTCATGAACCGCATCGACGTCGACGCCCTCGTGGTCGGCGGCGGCCCCGCCGGGCTCGCCGCCGCCTGTCTCCTCGCCGCCGAGGGGCTCGAGACCCTGTGCCTCGACGCCGCCCCGCCGCCGCCCGACGACGCGCCGGGCGCGGATCTGCGCACCGCGGCGCTGCTGCGCCCGTCGGTCGAGGCGCTGGAGGCCGCCGGGGCCTGGCCGCGCCTCGCGCCCGACGCCGCGCCGCTGCACGTCATGCGCCTGATCGACGCCGGCGGGCCGGAGACGCCGCCGGTCCCGCGCGAGACCGCGGATTTCGTCGCCTCGGAGATCCAGGAGCGGCCCTTCGGCTGGAACCTGCCGAACCTGACCATCCGCCGCGCCCTCGCCGCGCATCTCGACGCGGCGCCGAACGGCGCGCTCCGCGCGCCGGCGACGCTCGCGCGGCTGACCCCGCGCACCGCCCACGCGGTCGCGGCGCTGGGCGACGGAACCCAGCTGCGCGCCCGCCTCGTCGTCGCCGCCGACGGGCGCGACAGCCCGACGCGCCGCATGGCCGGCATGACCGTCCGGCGCTGGGGCTACGGGCAGAAGGCCCTCGTCTTCGCGGTCACGCACGCCCGCCCGCATGACGGCGTCTCGACCGAGATCCACCGCAGCGGCGGCCCCTTCACGCTCGTCCCCCTGCCCGACGGACCGGGAGGCGTGCCGCGCTCCTCCGTCGTGTGGATGGAGGCCGGGCCGACGGCCGAGGCGCTGGCCCGCGACGCCGAGGGCGACCTCGAGGCCTTCGAGACGGCGCTCAACGACCGGAGCTGCGGCGTGCTCGGGCGGCTCTCGCTCGCCTCCCGCGTCGCGCTCTGGCCCATCGCAAGCCAACTCGCCCCCCGTCTCGACGGGCCGCGCACGGCGCTGATGGGCGAGGCGGCGCATGTGGTGCCGCCGATCGGCGCGCAGGGTCTGAACATGAGCGTCGCCGACGCCGCCGCCCTCGCCGCGATGGCGGGCGAGGCGCTGCGCGGCGGCCACGACCCCGGCGCGCCGGACCTGCTGGCCCGCTACCATCGCGCCCGCTGGCCGGAGATGGCGGCCCGCGTCGCCGGCGTCGACGCGCTGAACCGCGCCGCGATGACCGAGGCGCAGCCGCTGCGGGACCTCCGCCGGCTGGGCCTGCGCACGCTGCACGGGCTGCGCCCGCTGCGGCGGAGCGCCATGCGCCTCGGCATGGGGGCGGGCTGAGCGGTCGATCGAAAGGACATGCGCAACGGGGCGTTTCGCAGGCGCCCGGCCGCGTGATAGCCTCATGGCTCCAGGCAGCCGAAAGGAGGCCGCACCATGTCCGACGATCTCGAGACCGATCTCGTCCGCCATTACCAGTCGGCCGGCGACGGCGCCGCGCTGCTCGACCGCATCAAGGAGGCGCTTCGCCTCGCGGGGGCCGACCCGGACCGCCCGCGGCGCGACGATCTCAAGCCCGCGGACGAGTTCCACATGGGGGGGCTTCCCGCCACCGACGCGCTGCTCGCGCAGCTCTCGCTCGGCATCGGGGACCGGGTGCTCGACATCGGCTCGGGCATCGGCGGCGCCGCGCGCCACGTCGCCGCGACCACCGGGGCGGAGGTGACGGGGGTCGACCTCGTCCCCGCCTACGTCGAGGTCGCGACGGCGCTGTCGGCCGCGGTGGGCGAGACGCGGACCCGCTTCGTGCCCGGCACGGCGAATCGCCTGCCGGCCGAGGACGGCGCCTTCGACGCGGCGCTGATGATCCATGTCGGCATGAACGTGCCCGACAAGCCCGCCCTCTTCGCGGAGGCGCATCGCGCGCTCCGTCCCGGCGGAACCTTCGCCGTCTACGACGCGATGCGCACCGGCGAGGGCGGGATCGCCTTCCCCGTTCCCTGGGCCGCCGGGCCCGAGCAGTCGCACCTCGCGACGCCGGGGACCTACCGCGAGGCGGCCGACGCGGCGGGCTTCCTGCTGACGGCGGAGCGGGACCGGGGCGACTTCGCGCGCGACTTCTTCGCCCAGGCGGCGGCGCGGGCGGCAGAGCACGGCCCGCCGCCGATCTCCATCGCGGTGCTGATGGGCGAGACGGCGCGCGACAAGATCGCGAACCTCCGCGCCGCGCTCGACGCGCGCGCGATCTCTCCGGTGGAGATGATCTTCCGCAAGCCCGGCTGAGCGGCGCCGCTCAGGCGTCCTCGGGCGGCTCGATCCCCTTGTCGCGAAGCTGGCGGCGGGCGTCCTCGGTCTTGCGGAGGGCGTCGGCGCCCAGCGCCTCCAGCACGCCGCGCGCCTTGAGGAACTGGATGTCGGGATAGGCCACCACCTCGATCCGGTTGCCCCAGGGGTCGAGGAAGTCGAGCCTGCCCTCGGTCACGATCTCCACCCCTTCGGCCTCGAGCCGCGCGCGCAGCCCCTCGCGGTCGTCGACCACCAGGCCGAAATGCCGGTGCGCGTCGCGCGGGCCCGCCTTCGGCTCGGAGAGGGCGAGGAACTGGTCGCCCATGTCGATGAAGGCCATGCCCTCGCCCCGGCCGCGAAGCTCGAAGTCGAAGAACCGGCCGTAGAACTCCAACGCCTCCTCGACGTCCCCGACCTCGAGCGCGACGTGGTTGAGGCCGATCAGCCGCGGGCGGCTTGCGCTTTCGCTCATGGCGGGCTCCCTTGCCGGAAAAGCCGTGGGGAGGATGCGGATGACCGCGACCGACAGCGTCGCCGATCGGCGCGGCGCGCTCAAGGGGCACGCGGCGATGCTGCTGTTCGCGGCGGCGATCTCGGTCTCCTTCTCGCTCGGCGACCGGGCGGCCGAGCTGATCGCGCCCGAGGCGCTGAACGCCCTGCGCTTCGGCATCGGCGCCCTGGTGCTCGGCGTCATCGCCGCGCTCGGGCCCGGCCTCTCGCGCGGGCAGCTCGCCGCGCCGTGGCGCTATCCGCTGCTGGGCGGGATCTTCGCGGTCTATTTCGTGCTGATGTTCGTCGCGCTGGCCTTGGCCGAGCCGGTCTCGGTCGGCACCGTCTTCACGCTGACCCCGGCGATGGCGGCGCTGTTCGGCTGGCTGCTGCTGCGTCAGCGCGCGACGCCGCGCATGCTGCTCGCACTGGCGATCGGCGCGGCGGGGGCGGTCTGGGTGATCTTCCGCGCCGATCTCGACGCGCTGCTGGACCTGCGGGTCGGGCGGGGCGAAGCCGTGTTCGCCGTCGGCTGCGCGGCGCACGCGCTCTACACGCCGCTCGTGCGCCGGCTGAACCGGGGCGAGCCGCCGCTCGCCTTCTCGTTCTGGACGACGGCTTCGGTCTGCCTCGTGCTCGTCGCAGGCTCGGCGGCGACGGGCTCGCTGTTCGCGACGGACTGGGCGGCGCTGCCGCCGATCGTCTGGGCGGCGGTGCTCTATCTCGCGCTCGGCGCGACGGCGCTGACGGTCTACCTCGTGCAGTTCGCGACGATGCGCCTGCCCGCCGCCAAGGTGATGGCCTACGGCTATCTGGTGCCGAGCTTCGTGACCCTCTGGGAGGCGCTGTTCGGCTTCGGGCCGCCGCCGGCGGCGGTGCTCGCCGGCGTGGCGGCGACGGCGCTGGCGATGCTGCTGCTGCTGGCCGAGGACTGAGCGGGGCCGCCCTCAGCGACGCCCGAACAGCCGCTCGATCCGGTCGAGGCTCAGTTCCACGTAGGTCGGGCGGCCGTGGTTGCACTGGCCGGCGCCCGGCGTCGCCTCCATCTCGCGCAGCAGCGCGTTCATCTCGGGCCCCGAAAGCCGTCGCCCCGCGCGGACCGAGCCGTGGCAGGCCATGCGCGACAGCACCGCGTCGATGCGGGCGCGCACGGCCTCCGGCCCCGCGGCCTCGGCCTCCGCGATCTCGTCGGCGACGTCGCGCAGCAGCGCCGCGGCGTCCGGCCGGCCGAGCGCGGCGGGCGTCTCGCGCACCGCCACGGCGCCGGGGCCGAAGGGCTCGACGACGAGCCCCGCCTCCGCCAGCGCCTCGGCGGCGGCGAGCACGCGGTCGGCCTCGGCGCCGAGCTCCACGATCTCGGGGATCAGCAGCGCCTGCCGGGCGACGGCGCCCGCCGCGCGCTCGCGCTTGAGCCGCTCGTAGACCAGGCGCTCATGCGCGGCGTGCTGGTCGACGATGACCATGCCCCCGGCGGTCTGCGCGACGACGTAGGTCTCGTGCAGCTGGCCGCGGGCGACGCCGAGAGGCAGGTCCTCCGCCTCCGCCGCCCCGGCCTCGCCCGGCGCGTCGTCGACCCGCGCGCCGCGCCAGGCGCCGGCGTCCTCGGCGAGGCCGGGCTGGGCGGGCGCCTGCCACGCCCTCGCCGCCTCGCGCGCCGCGGGGGACGGCGCCGAGGGCCGACCCCAAGGCAGGCCGGGCCGCTCCCCGCTCTCCCGAAAGGCCCCGAGCGCCGCGTCGCCCACCGACGCCGCCGCGCGGTGCCCCGCCTCCGCCAGCGCATGGCGCAGCGCCGAGACGATCAGGCCCCGCGCCAGCCCCGGCTCGCGGAAGCGCACCTCGGTCTTGGCGGGATGCACGTTGACGTCGACGCGGTGCGGGTCGCAGTCGAGATGCAGCGTGGCGGCCGGATGCCGGTCCCT
>Ga0102943_1000420_pt1 | contig 28701 bp, 17 predicted proteins | sample SalPonC_black_MG_FD_78174 | JGI IMG/M metagenome (GOLD analysis project Ga0102943, IMG submission 78174) | Salt pond soil microbial communities from South San Francisco under conditions of wetland restoration - Salt Pond MetaG... | ecosystem: Environmental > Aquatic > Marine > Intertidal zone >...
GTCCGGATACAGAATTTGCCGTCAATTGAACTTTTAAACCTAAGCACTAAGGAACAACCTCAACTTCCAGTTCAACCAACGGATGTTCCTTCGGAGCCGTCACGGCATTCAACACGCTAAAGCTCAGTTCGATATTGTCCTTCCGCTCCAGCGTTTTTATTTGCAGCGTCGTGACGCCGTTTGCCGGAACGGTGAGAAAATCCGTGTTGGCGTGCAGGGTATAGTCACTCAGGTTTTGCAGGTGAAAATCCGCATCGGAGCGATTTTCGACCTGGACATCCAACACCTGGCTGTCTTCCTGATAAGCGGCTTCGATTACCTGCATCGAACTTTCCAGCAGCGGAACGAGGTGCTCCTCCCTTCCGATCAGCGTATTGTTGAACCAGGCTACTGTTCTTCCTGCCAGCAGCGCCTCTTTAATCCCTTCCTCACTTCTTTCCTCAGCAAAAACCAGCGTAATCGGCCGGTGACCGCCCTGCGGTACTTCGTACTGCCAGTCGACCAGCCCGTGGATGTCGGAGGTTCCCATAATGGTCAGATCATGGTCCAGTGCGATCTGCAGGGCTTCGTCGGAATACGTCAGATCATTAACTACCTCGATGCCCTGTATCAGTTCCTCCTCGAGCAATTGCCGGTGCATATCCGTCAGGCGGGCGATGCCGTCGGGGGCCTGGGCCGTCCAGTTCGGATGGTTCCAGAAGACGAAGGCGCCCTGGCGCTTTGCTTCCCGGAATACTTCAATGGAGTCTCTGAACAGCAGCCGGTTGGCGTCTTCCAGAAAGATCGCGTTGCAGTGACCGGGGGGCATATCGCGGGTGATTTCGGAACCGTTGACCACCAAAAGGTCGAAAGCCGTGGCGAAATCCTTGGCCAGAATAAAGGCGCGGTTGCGATCCGGATGCGGGATGTCGTCGAGGTGGGGCTGGTATTCGATATGCTCGGTCAGGGAAATGGCGTCCAGACTATCGCGTAGCGCCTCCTCCACGCGGACGGTGGGCCATACGACGCCGTCGGAGAAGACGGTGTGCTGATGAAAGTCGCATTTCAGCGTCAGGTAGCCCGGTACATCCGGAAATTCGATCTTGCGTTGTGGAGGGTGGGAGTGGGGATGTTGGCCGAAGGCGGTTAGGGCAAAAATCAGGCAGACGAGGGCTAGCAGGTGCTTTTTCATGACTGGTGTTTCGTTTAACGGCAAAGTTAAGCATGGGATGTTAATTGAGGGTAAAACCGTGCGGAGAATTGTTGGACTAGTGGATGACGCCAGAAGTTTCTACCCGAATCAAGGAAGCGGTCACAGACCGCAGGATATTTGGTCGAGGTCAAAGACGCTCGACCAACAGTAAACTTTACCATTTTTCCTTTTCCCAAGAAAGTCTAAAAACTTCTGGCGGCGTCCACTAGTACACGGTGTACTAGAAGGTTGGAATATTCAAAATTTTGGACTTTGGACGCCAGTCATCAGGGCCAGACTCCAGACTGGACAGCCTTGATTTCCAACGGCTTGCAAACATCCCCCCGCTGAGGTGGAGGCACCGGTAAAACTTTTCATTACCTTGACAACCAGTTAGTTAGAGTCTGACTTCTGATATCCGGCATCTGACGTCTAAACTTCTAAACTATATCTCCTGAAAGCCCGGATGCCTTTTCCAAATCGCCTCCGTAAGTTGCTCCGCCGTCTGTTCCAGGTCGATATCCAGTGTTTCCCTACTTGTTTTCAAAACCAGTTCCTTCAGGTCCGGAGGTAAAGCAGAAGCCCCGTGGTAAGCTCCGAGAATAGCCCCGGCCACCGCTCCCGTCGTATCATTATCCCGTCCGTAGTTGATGATAAATTCCATGGCCGGCAGGAACTCCCAGTCGTGCATCATCATTCCGGTGAGGGTGATTAGCCAGATCTCCCCGGCGTGGAAGGGTGCGTCCTGGAGCTTGCTATCGAGCAGATCGAAGGCTTTTTCCCGCTGGGCGAAGAGCATCCGGGAAGCTTTCCAGCGCCGGGGCAGGAGGAGCGAATCCAGTTTTGAGCTGCCGGGCTCGTAATTTTTGGCCTCATAGGCGATATTGCGCGCCTCGCGATAGATGCGGTAGGCGCTGCGTCCCAGCAGGCGGGAGCGGAAAAACTCATGGGGATCGATCTGTCGAATGACGTCAAAATTTTCTTCCGGTGAAGAATTGTAGCCGGCCGCGGCCGCGGTCAGGGCGGCAGTCAGTCCTGTTATATCGCGGGCGTAGCCGTGATCGAAAATACCCAGCCGGTAGCCTTCGGCGTAGGCCTTCTCCGGGTGGCCGGGATAGTACAGTCCGACCATGGGTGCGTAGAGCATCCCCGCGCAGGCCAGGTCACCGCCGTAGAAGCGGTTAAGGGCAGTCATATAGTTTTCGTAATCGCCCTCTACATAGGGCTTGGCCACCAGCGCCCATTCCTGCAGCCAGGTCATGCGGCGCAGGGCTCGCTCGAAAGGCTCCGGCTCAAAGCTGTCGGTAGTTTTCAGGGTTTTGATATAATCGAGATAGGTGTCGATGATGTGCTGGCCGAAAGCGCGGGAGTCGAGGCTGTCGGCGCCGGCTGCTTGAGCAATCAGATAATCCGCCGCCAGTTTCTTCCAGCGCGTATCGTCAGTGGTGCCGCCGGCCGGCAGGTTGTAGTCCCAGGGACCCTCTGGCGAGGCTTCGCGCACGTGTACGTCCATCGTATCGATGTGACCGTACTCGATGCGGATGCTCATGCGGTCCCACATCTCCGTAGGCGCGCCCATTGCGTCGCCGATGGCGGAACCGACGAGCAATCCGAGGACCTTATCGGCGAGCTGGTCACGGGTGAGCAGGGAATCGACATGGGAAGAGGGCATAGTTTCCGGTTTTTGAGAACTTGTCTGCTGGCAGGCGCTTGCGCTCAAAAAAAGAACAAGCACCCAAAAAGTGAACAGGAGATTCCAGTGTATACTTATTCCAGAATTTGGTTTGACGAGATCGGTCACAGTTGTCATTTTAATAGTTCGAGTTGGTTTAAAACCCAAGGCACGATTCGCTGATCGCCGTTCGCAGCTAATCGTACGAAGTGCCAGGAAAAGCAATCCTTTTCACTACGCGCTTTAGGGCGGTCAACGCTTTGCTAAACGGTGTTCATCGTTCGATGAAGCTATGCAAACCTAGCGAACAGCGAATAGCATTCAATTAACCACCATCTCTCTAGCCTCCTTCAGCAGCGCCGCCTTTTCCTTCAGCTGCAGGTCCAGCGGCAGCTGCGCCAGTCCGATCAGGCGCCGGATGAGTTCCATACCGGTAAACTTCCGCCGCAGTTTCTCATCGAAACCGGCGGGCTCCTGATATTTTTCCCTGGCTTCAGAGACCATCTCCGGATGCGTCCGGGCCATATTCAGGTGGGCCAGCATGACGCCGAGATCGTACTCCGGCGGTCCGAAGAAGCAGAATTCCGGATCGATTATTTTGACCTCGGTGCCGATCTTCAGCCAACTGCCCGGAAAGTAGTCGCCATGCAGCAGACAGGGGCCGGCGCTCAGGTAGCGTTCGCCCAGTTCCTGCATGTTTTCTTTGAGCTTCTTATCCCGCTTATAGGGCAGTGCAATGTCCTGTAGTCCGGGCTGTACCTGGTCGAGGTCAAAGCCGGTATCTTCGGCCAGCGGAAAGACGAAGAGGTGCTGGTGGTTGAGCCGGCGCATACCCAGGTTGTCGGGAAAGTCTTCCACTGTTTCCCGGTCAAATTTCAGGTGATGGAAATGCGACAGGATACCCATGAGCTGCTCCAGATGAGTAGCATCGATCGTATGTTCCAGCTGGTAGATAAACGTAAAATCGGCTCCTTTGCCTAAGTCCTCCAGGAGGAGTACATAGTTATCCGGATCGCGCCCAAATACCTGCGGCGCGAACTGCCGGAAAAAAGCATCGCGGTTGATCAGCTCGTAAAAACGCGCTTCGATCAACACCCGCCCGACCGGCGCTTCGATTTGCGGGAACTTTTGCACCCAGGGGCGCGATTGCTTGAGGATGACGCTGCGCTGATTGGTCACTACCCGTACCACCTGGTTCATATTGCCTTCTCCCGGGTGTTCCAGCCGGAGGACGGTTTCCTGCTGATCCAGCCATTCCTGCCGGCGAAGATAGTGTTCTGTCTCTTTCCTGTCGCCTATCTGCAAAAAGAAAGAAGCACCGGTGGCCTTCTCAAATTCAGCTCGTGGATCCATTGACTTTTTGAGGCTAAGTTAGCAAGAATGAACCGGAAATTCCGTATGTCCCCCGACGATGCTTCCAATCCTTTCTTTTCCTCTCCCGAAGCAACCAAAAGCAGCGGGATTTGTATTCATTGAAGAGAAAACTTCCCCGGCTGATGCAATTCAATCCCATACCTGTCCGCCCCTGGCTCAAGCGATTGCTGAAATACCTGCTAGCGCTTGCGAGTTTGTTGGCCTTTTTGTTAGCCGTGGGTTTTCTCTTATTTCACTTCAACAAAGATCAGATAAAAGAGGCACTGCTGCGTTATGTGCAGGAGCATCAGCAGGGTGAAATCCACATTGAGGCAGTTCAGTTTTCCCCCCTGTCGGCCCTGCCGCATATCGCTGTTCGCCTGGATGAAGTGTTGTACTACGAACGTACTTCGGGTGACCGCTCCGAAACCGAACGGCCTATCCTTGAGGTCGAGCAGGCTTACCTGGGCTTCAATTTGCTTCCGCTGCTGAGGGGAAGCTACGACATCCGCGAAATCAGTCTGCGCAACGGCGAGGTCAACCTCATTTTTTATCCGGATAATTCGGTCAATTTGCTCAATGCTTTGGGGATCGGGCAGGTACGCAGCGAACCGATGAATATCCGAGAGTCAACGGGGCCGGATGTAGACCTGCTGCTCGATAAGTTGCGGTTAAAAAACCTGAAAGCCTCTGTAGTACATCAGCGCCTTCATATGAAAACGGAAGTTGATGTGAAGAATCTCTCGGCCGGGCTGCGCTACCGGAAGGGAGTGGATGACGTACAACTGAATGCCGGACTGGAATTCCGCTTTCTGGAATACAACGAAAAGACTTACCTGCGGGAAAAAGCGATACAACTGGATCTGGATTTCACCGTTGACGAGCAGACGATGGTCAGCCACATCCGCAAGAGCCGGCTGATTTTTGAAGGCCTGGCATTTGACATGAACGGCACCTATGCTTTTCGCGAAAGCGGACTGGCCAATCTTACCCTGGATGCTTCGGATGAGGATATGACGCTCTTATCCTATCTGATTGAGGATGACATTCTGGACCGCAATCTCGACATCCTCCACGAAGGCAACGCCTACCTGCGAGGAACCGTCAGCGGAAAAACCATTAACCACATTCCCGATATTACCTTCCGCTTCGGCGCCGAAAATATTAACCTGGATATTCCCGGGCAGCGCGAAGCTATCGAGCAACTTGGATTTTCCGGTTACTTCAGCACAGGGGAGGCCGACAACTTCTCGGAAACGGTGTTGCGAATCGATGAACTCCACGGATGCCTGCCCGGGGGGCAAATTTCCGGCGGGCTGGAAATCGTTAACTTCAGTGATCCGTTGCTCACGGCTTCCTGTCGCCTCAACGCGAATATCGATGGATGGGATCGTGTATTTAAACTGGGGCCCATACAGCAACTTGCGGGGCGTATCGCCCTGCACGCCGACGTTAAAAACAGGAAGCTTTTTCGCCCGGAAAAACTGCTGGACCGGGTGGAGACCTTCCGCTTGGAAATAGCAGAGGCCGGATTTCAGTGGCCGGATCTTCCGCAGCGCTTTGATTCGATTGACGCCAGGATTGAGCATCGCGGCAATCGCCTGGCCCTCGAGCAGTTATCCATGCGTTACGGTACTTCAGTGCTCGCCGCTTCCGGAACCGTCGGTAATGTACTCTCCTGGTTATTTCGCCCTTCCTCTGGAGTGTTTGCCGATTTGGAACTGCAGGCCCGGCGGTTAAAGCCGGCAGAACTGCCCGGGCTGGAAGTACTGGCCCGGAGCTTGCCCGGCGGCCGGATTTCCAGCTTGCAGTTTGATTTGGCGCTGAATACAGCCGCCAATTTAAGTTCCTCCATCGCCCCGCTGCAGATCAAGAACCTGATTGCCTATTACCGGGGAGGGCGTATCCTTGGAGACCTGGAGATATTCCAGCTTAAGGATCCGGTATGCTCGGCCGATGTGCAACTGGAAAACTTTCCGGTGCAGGGATGGGAGAAACTATTTCACCCCGTCGTGATGGACAGCCTTGCCGGCATGGCTTCGCTGTCCTTCGGCCTGGATAAATGGAAAACTTCGGAGGGTTTTCAGCTGGAAAAAGTGACGAATTACCGGCTGCAACTGAAGGATATTGATTTTCACCTGCCCGTCTTCCCGCACCGGTTCCGGGAAGTCAACGGAATATTAAGCGGGAAGGGAAACGAGATACTAACCAATGCGCTTTGGGGGCATTACGCCGGTGGTCAGCTCAGCCTTAGTGGCAAACTGGATAACTTTTTTTCCCGGCTGGCCGGCCGGGATACGCTTTGGCAAGGCCGCCTGCAGCTGAAAGCGGACAGGATCCGCTTTGCCGACTGGCCCTACTTTGATACCTCCTCCCTTCGCATTGCGCAGGAGCGGGTCAGAGGGCTGTATCTCGATCTGGCGGTAGAGGGCCGGGGCCACTGGCTTCGGCAATTCCCCTGGGCACAGAAGAAACTAATCACGGTACGGGAACTGCGCGGCGACTTTGATGTCATTCCGGATATCGACTTGCTTCAGGGAGTTGTGACCTTGATGCCTAAAGGCAAAAAAGGAGTGGGAATCGATATCAATGAGATAAGAGCAATTCTGCCTTTCGGCAAAATAAAACTGCAGGGCGGCCGGGTGTCGGTGGAAAAAGGACTCGTAGAGGCAGATACCCGGCTCGCCCTGGGTGGCTTTCGGCCGGCGCCTCTTGTACAAATGACGACGGGAAAACCGGGGCGGCCTTTTGCTTATGCCCCTTTCGACGCCGGTTTTTTGCTCCGGGGAAATTATCACGTGCCCGCTCGCGCTATTCGCGGCCTGATGCTTACGGAAGGGAAAGTGCAATACGTTCATCAGGATACGGTAAAAATGGATATGGATGGAATCGATCTCAGTATAGAAGAGGCCGTTTTTTCCGGGCGTCGTGAGGTCAGACCCTGGCTTTCCAAGCTGTCGGCCGCATTGACTGTCGACGCTTTTCATACGAACCGGATGGAAAATATGAGTATCCGAATGGAGGGTGCCGGCAGGTCTGATTATTACGCATTTCAGGGATCACTATATCAGTTTTCGGAGGTACTGGAAGAAGGCGCAATCGAAGTGGACCTTTCCGGCGAGGTGCCGGTGATTCATCTGGCCTATGCCCTGGAAAACATGCCGGTTGAATCGATTATCGGAAAGTTTCATCGCAAAAAGCTGCTCAGTGGACCGGTAGATATTGCGCTCGACCTTTCCACGCAGGGTAACAAAGCGCAGGATTGGCTGTACAATTCGGAAGGCTCCCTGAGCATCAGGGGAGAAATATTGCTGCTGCACGGGATAGACCTGGATGCGCAGTTGCCGGGCTTACGCCAAAAGAAGCCCTTTGGCCCTGTCGTGCTGGGTGCTTACTTTTTAGCAGGGCCCTTCGGGGCGGCAGTTACTGGAGGCAGAGATGTGCTGGAAGTTTTCAATTTCGAGCCCCATGTGGGAAGAAAGACCCGTCTTACCCGCTTCGTCTCCGACTGGACCTTCCACGACGGCCGCGTTGAAACCCGCGATGCCGGCCTGGTGACATCGGAGGACCGGTTTGCGCTAAATGCCTGTATTGATCTGCGCTCCGACAGCATTGAGCAATTCGCCGTCTCCCTCCTCGACTCCCGGGGATGCAGCTTGCTCGAACAGTCGATATCCGGTTCCTTAGCCCGCCCTGCAGTGGGAGGCGTACAAACACTGGATCGTTTCCCGGCCGGCTCCGTAAACCTCATCGACCAGCTGCTTGTATCGCCCTGTGAAGGGGCATACTGGGGACTACTAAAGCATCCTGATAAAAAAAAGTAACCCATAAATTGTTAATTTTACCTGCCTTGATAAATACAGACTAAATTCGTTTATGAGTAAAAACAGCCTGCTATTTTCCTTCGCTGCCGTGACCTTGCTGGGCAGCATTTTTATTTTCAGCAACCGGCAGAACCGCGATTTCCGGGATGCCGAAGCCAATTATCAGGAATATTGCGCCAGTTGCCACGGCGACAACCTGAAATCCTTCATCGACCGGAAATGGATTTACGGCAATTCCTGGAACGAGGTGTTCCGCGGGATCAAGTACGGCTATCCGGACGATGGGATGTCGGCTTACGACACCACCTTCACCGAGGAGGAGATCGCCGATCTGACAGACTACATTCTCACAGGACTTGAAAACTTCACTTCTGAATCCTTCGAGGAGCGCCCAGACTTTTCCGGCATCATCGAATCGGAGGAGATGAACTTCCGCCTGGAACCGGTCGTGGAAGGAATGGGCATTCCCTGGGGACTGGCTTTCCTACCCGGCGGCGATATGCTTATCACCGAGCGTTCGGGCAAGTTATTCCTTTACCGGGAGGGAGAAAAACTCCGGGAGATCAGCGGCGTTCCCGAAGTACGCGACCGCGGCCAGGGGGGCTTGCTGGATGTGGAGGTGCATCCCGCCTTCGAGGATAATGGGTTTATTTACTTTTCTTTTTCAAAGCGGGAAAACGACCGGCAAACAACTGCCGTCATGCGCGCCACTCTGCAGGGTAACCAGCTCAAGGACCAGCAACTCATTCTGGAAGCAGCTCCCTATCTGAGCACCCGGCATCATTTTGGTTCTCGTCTCGAATTCGACAAAGACGGCTATCTTTTCCTCTCCGTAGGTGACCGGGGGCGCCGGGATCAGAATCCCCAAAGCCTGGACAATCACTGCGGCAAGATCCATCGCATACACGATGATGGCAGCATTCCCGAGGATAATCCCTTCGTCGATACGCCCGGTGCAGTCAAATCTATCTACTCCTACGGCCATCGCAATCCTCAAGGCGTCGCTATGCATCCGGAAACGGGCCTGATCTGGGCCAATGAACACGGCCCCCGCGGCGGCGATGAGGTCAATATTATCCGGAAAGGCGCAAACTACGGCTGGCCGGTCATTTCCTACGGCATCAACTACAACGGTACGCGATTCACCGAACTAACTGAAAAAGAGGGCATGGAACAGCCGGAATTATACTGGGTGCCCTCTATCGGCGTCTGCGGAATGACCTTCGTCAGCGGCGACCGCTACCCGGCCTGGAAAAATGACCTGCTCTGCGGCTCCCTGAGCTTCAAATACCTGGCCCGCCTGAAGATGGACGGCGAGGAAATCGTAGGCGAGGAAAAACTGCTCAAAAATATCGGCCGCCTGCGCGATGTGAAGATGGGACGGGATGGATACATCTACATCGCTGTTGAGGATCCGGGACGGATATATAGAGTGGTGCCGGAGTGAACTGGGTACTGGATGCTGGATGGCTGGCGCTAGCCTGGAATATTCTCTGGATAAGCCCAGCTAAGCCCCTTCCGACTTTGAGCCGGATGGCAATTCTTAAAACGCTTCCCGCACATTCATGTAAAACCCCGGTTGCTGGGTGCCGAAGCCGAAATCGATACGAATATTGACCCGTTCCTTGGGGAGAATGAGGTAGCGGATGCCAAAGCCGAGGGAGTATTTGATACCACTTTCCGTCAAATCATTGAGATTGGGTGCGACGGTACCGAGGCCGGCGAATGCGGCTAGCCCCCAGCGCTGCCAGAAGTTGAGCTCCTGATTTTCGCCGAGCCATTCGCGGCGATTGATGGGCAGACGGTATTCCACCTGGCTGGCCCAGTACATCTTATCGCGGAAGCGGCCTTCGTAATGCCCGCGCATCAACTCATCGCTGCCCAGGAGGGCGAGTAGCTCAAAGGGAGGCTGGCCCCAGTTGTATTCGGAGAAAAGCTGGAAGGCCAGTACATGTTTTTGGAAGAGGTAGAAGAATTTGCGAAAATCGAGGTTGAACTTGGTGAATTTGAAATCTCCGCCGAAGCTCCGTTGAAAGGTAGTGATGCTGGATTGCAGGTAGATCCCCTTGGTGGCATTGAAATTGTTGTCCCGACTGTCGAGCCTTGCGACCAACCCTATTCCGGTAGATACCCCACCGTCGTTGCCCGGGATAAGCCCTTCCTGGCTAAGCAGTCCTTCTGCTTCCCGCTCCACCGTTTTACTGTCGATCCAGACCAGGCGGCCGCCCAGGAAGAGCCGGCCGGCCACTTTGTTCAGGTAACTGAATTCAGCGCCAAAGGTCCGGCTGGTAAATATTTCTTCATCTTCCTGGGTGGTTTTTGACCCTATACCGTAAAAAAATAAGGGGAAGTACTGCCATTGGGCAAAACCCTCCAGGATGTGTTCATTCCCGTTTAGAAAAATATCGTAGGATATTCTGACTTTCGGTTGATTATTCAGCGTGTAGGTAATCGGCATCTTGATGGAAGAGAGCAGGGTGCCGGTTCTGGCTTCCTGGGGCCGGAACAGGTAAATGCCAATAGCGCCGAAGCGGAAGGAGGTTTCGGGCGAATAGCTAAAAAGGGGAAGGATATATAGTTTTTTGGTGCGATCGGCCAGCAATACCGTGTCCGGTGGCGGCTCATTTTGCGCATTGGCTGACAGGCAAACCAGCAGTAACAGGAAGAATAAAAAGTAGTTTTTCATCCAAGGGCCTTGTGTCGTGTTTGGGATCTGCTTTAAAGATACGGAAACAGCCAGGGAAAAAGAGACGATGGCATGTATTGTTCTCGGTTTCTCCCCGCCCTCGTTTCTTTTTCCGGAAAATCCAAGAACTTTTATCCGTCCGAGGAAAGAGGGTGGGGAGGTACTCAAGAATTAAGAAATCCAGATACCCAAGCACGCCTTCACCCCATCAATTCTCCATTCAAGGCCATTTTCACCCGTTCCGGCGTAAACGGCATATGCCGCAGCGGCTTGCCCGTCAGCGCCAGGAAAGCGTTGGCCACTGCCCCGCCGGCCAGCGGCGTTCCCGACTCGCCGATGCCGCCGGGGTCTTCGGTGGAATCGATGAGTTGCACCTCGATGCTTTCCGGTGCTTCCGACATGCGCAGCAAGGGATAGTCGTGGTAATTGGATTGCTGTACCCGTCCGTTTTCGAAAGTGATTTGTTCCTTCAGTACGCTGCTCAGGCCCATGATGATGCCCCCTTCCATTTGGGCGACGGCGTTGTCGGGCTGAATGACAATGCCTGCGTCGAGGGCAGACCAGATGCGATGCACCCGGATTTTTCCCGACTCTTCGTCGAGGGAAATTTCGCAGATGGCGGCGGCGTAGGAGCCGCCGTGTTCGCTGAAGGTGATGCCGCGTGCCCGTCCTTCCGGAGCAGGGCTGCCCCAGCCGGCCATCTCGGCGGCGGTTTTCAGCACTTTCTGGGCGCGCGGATGATCGCGCATGAGTTGCAGGCGGTATTCGTAGGCGTCTTTACCCAGGTCAGTGGCGATTTCATCGACGAAGGCCTCGATGGCGAATTTATTAGGGCCATGGCCAACTGAGCGCCAGTGTTTGGTGCGTACGCCATGCTCCACCGCCCTTACCTCTACGCGCTGGTTATCGAAGCTGTAGTACGGCGTATCGGCGCCGGAAGCCAGCAGGCCGCCGCCGGGGCCGCTGACGGTGTGCGACCAGGACTTAATCAACCCGTTTTCGTCAATCCCGGCCTGCATGCGCTGCAGCGAAATGGGGCGGAAGGCACCGTACTGTACGTCATCTTCGCGGGTCCACTGCAGTTTGAGGGGACGACCGGCGGCTTTAGCCAATAGCGCGGCCTCCGTGACGAAGCCCGACATGGAGCGCCGGCCGAAGCCGCCGCCGAGCAGACAGGGATGGAAGTTGACCTGTTCGAATTGGAGTCCCAATGCTTCCGCCGCTGCCTGACGCGCGCCGTCGGGCGCCTGGGAGCCGGCCCACACTTCGGCGCTTTGTCCGTCATCGGCGATGGATACTACGGCGTTGAGAGGTTCCATCTGGGCGTGGTAGGCATAGTCGTTTTTGTAGTCGATGCGGTATTGCCGGGTCGACTGCCGCAGCCCCCGAGTAACGTCTCCTTTATCGACCGTTTTGCGGCCTTCCGGGCCGCCAGTTCCTACAATACTGGTGTAGTTCTGGTAAACGTCCTGGCTGGTGTGCGTCTGCGCCGGGGCGTCTTCGCTCCATTGAATCTGTAGTTCCTTTTTGGCGCGCAGGGCATCTTCGATGGTTTCGGCGATGACGCCGATGCCGTGATCAAGGGAGACTACCTCCAATACTCCTGGCATCTCTTTTACGGCGGCCTCATTTTGCAGGCTGGGCCGGGCGCCGTGCACCGGCGAGCGGTTGATTACACCGTAAACCATTCCGGGCAGCTGCACATCGACCGCATAGCGGGTGCTGCCGTCCACCTTGCCGGGAATATCGTAGCGGGGAATCACCGTGCCGATAAGACGGAAATCCTCTGGCTTTTTCAGCTGATCGGTGGGAATTTCCGGCAATGTTTCCGGAGGGGTGACGAAACCGGCGATTTCGCCGTAGCTCAGCTGTTGCCCGCTTTGATCGTGGATGACTACGCCGGGCTCGGTGCGCAGTTCCTCAATTGGGACTTCCCACTTTTCGGCGGCGGCGTTCATCAGCACGCGGCGCACCTGGGCGCCCGCCTGCCGCATGTGCCGGTAATAACCCCGGTTGATGCGACTGCCTGCGGTGATCATGGGCCCGCCGAGTTCACCGCCCCAGGTCAGCCCGTAGGTGTCGGGCTCGATAGGGGCGTGTTCTATTTCCACTTTCGCCCAATCGGCATCCATCTCCTCCGCGACGATGACGGCGAGGGACGTCAACGATCCCTGGCCCATTTCGGTCGCCGGATTGAAAACGGTGACCCTGCCGTCCGTATCGATGTGCACCCAGGCGCTGATCTCGGAGGAAATCGCTTCCAGTTCCTCTTTATTTCTGACCTGACATCCCGGCAGAATGCCGGTAGCGGCCACCAGTACGGTAAGTCCTCCGGAAACTTTTAAAAAACGGCGTCTGGATATATTTTTTTCTTGTGTGGTCATCATTTTTGACAGGATTTTAGTTCTTCTTTATTGGGCCACGTTGCGGTCCTAAGGGTTTTCTGCTGAATTCCGCTATATCAAGCGGTGTCTGGAGGGATTCGACCAGGCTTCGCACGGACGGGCAAGCTTTCCGCTTTCCGACTTCTCGGAGCGAAGCGAAGAGTCGTATGGCCGACTTCGATCACGTTTCCTTTGCGGCTATTTCGATGGCTTTCTCAATGCGCAGGTAGGTGCCGCAGCGACATAGAACGCCGTCCATTTGCTTTCTGATCTCTTCGCGGGAAGGGTTTGGTGATTGCTCCAGCAGCGCTGCTGCCTGCATGATCTGGCCCGACTGGCAGTAGCCGCACTGCGGGACCTGGGCGGCTATCCAGGCCTTCTGCAGGGGGTGACTGCGGTCCTCGGAAAGCCCTTCGATGGTGGTGACCGTTTTGCCGGCAACGCCCGCAACCGGGGTGACGCATGCGCGGATAGGCGTGCCGTCGAGGTGTACGGTGCAGGCGCCGCACTGGCCAATGCCGCAGGCATACTTTGTGCCCATTAGCTGAAGATGTTCGCGCAGGGCCCAGAGCAGGGTGGAGTCATCGGGAGTGTCCACCTGGACTTCCTTGCCGTTGAGGGTGAAAGTGGTTGTTGCCATAATATTATGGGTTCAAGGGTTCAAAGTTGATCCAATCTCCAAATAGGAAAGGAGGCTTATAAGTTAAATATACCAAATTTGAGGGTAATTTATACAAAATCATCGTTCTCATCTTCTTCCATATAGTACTTGCTGACAGACAAATTGACGCTGGAAGCCAGTGCTTTAGCCTGCTGGCGGTTCTTTCGGGCGATTTTCAGTTGTATCTCGCCCTGTTTGGGGGTAGGAAAGCTGCTGATACTCCGCAGTGTTTTCAGAATGATCCGGAGACGGGTTTTGAAGAGGCTGCTGGAAAAAAATACTTCGTCGATTTCTCTGAAGGGGATTCGTATCGTCTTGATATCAGTGGGGATCAGGCCCAGGATTTTGGACTGGTATTCAATGACCAGTTCGTCTTCTGCATCCCGGACGACTCCGCTTACGCTGGAGATGCCTGCGTCCATCGTGAAGGGTACTACTGCCATGAGGTGGTGTTGATAAGTGCTTTGATGCAAGTTCGGAAAAAGATCATTAGTAATCAATCAGTTGAAGTCTTTACTCGAGAATGTCGGCCGTTGGCTATTGGCCTTTAGCTGTTGGCCGGATCAGCCAAAAGCTAAAGGCCAATAGCCAATTAACGTCGAGTATAATCCTCGAATTCACATTTGTTTAATAAAACCTACTACAATCCAATCTAATAAACAATGCGGACTTTAACCGGCTAATTCCAGTGTTGATTGAAGATTTGTTGCATAACGGGATACTGCGCATCGGTGTCGCCGAGTATCCGGCGCTGTTTCTTTAAAGCGACTTTCATCTCTTCAATGACATCCTGATAGGCCGGATCGTCAATGGCATTATAGGTTTCTTCCGGATCCTCTTGCAGGTCATAAAACTCCCAGGCGGGCTGGGTGGATTGTTCCATTGTGCCGGGCATGTCCAGCGGTTGTCCATAGAAAAAGGCCAGCTTATAACGGTGGTTTCGTATGCCAAAATGTGCGGGACGCTCGCTGCGGTGTTGCCAGTAGCGGTAGTACATGTTTTGACGCCAATTTTCCGGCGTATTCCCTTGAAGATTGCTCCGGAAACTACGGCCACGGATGAATGCCGGCTTTTCCAGGCCGGCGTAATCGGCGAACAAGGCCGGAAAGTCGATATTGAGGATGATGTCATTCAGGCGGCTGTTTCCCTCAATTTCTCTGGGATATCGAATAACGAAGGGCATGCGGATCGCCTCCTCGTAGATCATACGCTTGTCGAAGAAACCATGTTCTCCCAGAAAGTATCCCTGGTCGGCGGTATAGATGACGACCGTATTCTCCGCCAGTCCGCTTTCCTCGAGGTAATCCAGCAGCTTACCGATGTTATCGTCGATAGCGGCGCCGCTGCGCATAAAGTCCTTGACGAATTTCTGGTAAATCTTGCGACGAGTGGCGACGCTGTCTAATCCCTCGGTAGAAAAGGGCAAGCCTGGATACCTGGTCCACATTTTTTCGGGATTTTCGGATGCTGTTTCCCAGCGCTGGCCAAGGATTTCCAGGTTTTGACCGGTAAAACTTCTGCCGGAAGCGGCGGGGCCGAACTCGTACAAGGTTGAGGGTTCCGGAATGGTTTCGTTTTGATATAACTCCTTATGCCGCTCCGGATAATCGAAAGGCTCGTGGGTGGCTTTAAAATGAGTCATGAGTAAAAAGGGCTGCTCCGCATCTCGCTTTTTTAACCATTCTACCGACAGATCACCGATGACATCAGAGGAAAAACCGCTGTATTCCCGGCCTCCCGCCTCCCAGTCGGTAGCCGTCTTCAATACGGGATTGTGATATCGTCCCTGTCCGGGCAGTACCTGATAGTGATCGAAACCGGCGGGCTGTTCTTTCAGGTGCCACTTGCCGATGATGGCAGTCTGATAGCCGGCCTGCTGCAAAGCTTTGGCAATGTTCATGCTATCGGGATGCAAGGCTCCGGCGAGGGTGTAAATACCGTTCTGATGACTATACTGCCCGGTAAGGATGGCGCCCCGGCTGGGGGTGCAGATGGAATTGGTGCAAAAAGCATTGTTGAGCACCATCCCTTCCTTCGCCAGCTGCCGGATATTAGGGGTATGGGTGTAATCTTCCAGCACGCCGCCGTACACGCCCCAGGCCTGTGAAGTGTGGTCGTCGGACATAATAAAGAGAATATTGGGAGGGGAGGACGCTGAATTTTCCATCTTCGGAGAAGAACAGCTGTTGAGCAGCACAATTAGAAAGCAGCAGAAGATTCCGGTTCTCAGCATGATTTAGGTTTGTAGGTGAAGCCCGCAAGTATAGTCATTTTTGAATAAGAAATAATGCTCTCGACAAATCGCGGAGAGTCTCTGCAAGGATCCTACCGGAACTTTTTTTTCACTTACTTGACGGGGTGAGTGTACCGCAATGTCGTCAACTTAAGGGGAGTGATAACAGGACAAAGAGACAGCGTCTTGCTATCGCGTTCTCGTGTCAATTAGCAGTGGAGTTATTCACTGTCATTTCCCTACGTAATAAACCACTATAAACTTAACCTTTTATGAAGCCTTATTACCTCTTTTTCCTGTTGCCTCTTTTGGTTTTTTCCTCCTGTGGAAATGCCGGAACCGAAGAAGCCGCTACTCCGGAACGGCCCAACATCATCTTCATCATGACCGATGATCACGCCTTCCAGGCGATCAGCGCCTATGGCTCCGATCGCATACAAACGCCGAACATCGACCGGCTGGCAACCAACGGTATGCGCTTCGACCGCGCCTATGTGACGAACTCCATCTGTGCGCCTAGCCGGGCAGTAATCCTCACCGGGAAGCACAGCCATATCAACGGCGTGCTCGACAACCGTTTGCGTTTCGACAGCGCTCAGATCATCTATCCGCAGATTTTACAGGAGGCCGGCTATCAGACCGCCATGATCGGCAAGTGGCACCTCAAATCCGAACCGCGTGGGTTCGACTATTGGAAAATCCTCCCCGGTCAGGGGCATTACTATAACCCCGACTGGCGCACCCAGAACGGCAGGGTGCGTGATACCGGCTACGTCACCGATATTATCACCAACGAAGCCATCAACTGGCTGGAAACCGGCCGTGATGCGGAGCAACCCTTTCTGCTGATTTACCAGCACAAAGCACCGCATCGGGAGTGGATGCCCGGACCAGATCATCTCGGCGACCTCATCGGTGAAGACTTTCCCCGTCCGGAAACACTGTTCGATGACTACGAAGGCCGTGGCCGCGCCGCCAAGGAGCAGGAGCTGAGCATCCTGGAAGATATGACCTTCACGCACGATCATAAGATTCCGCCTTCCGTTCTGCAAGAGCTGGGTATCGAAGAAAAGGGCTGGCACGTTCAGGCTTACCTTAACGTACAGGATCGCATGACGCCCGAGCAGCGGGCGGCATGGGCTGAGGTGTATGATCCCATCATCGAGGATTTCAAATCCCGCTGGCCGATGAACGATTCGATGCTGCTCGAGTGGGAATACCAACGCTACATGGAAGACTACCTGGGCAGCATACAGTCGGTGGATGACAATATCGGCCGCCTGCTCGATTATCTCGAAGAGAATAATCTTGACGAAAACACCATCATTGTCTATACTTCTGACCAGGGTTTCTACCTCGGCGAGCACGGCTGGTTCGACAAGCGCTTCATGTACGAGGAATCCTATCGCACACCGCTCATCGTCTCCTGGCCGGGGGTAATTGAACCCGGATCGGTCAATAAAGAACTGGTGCAAAACCTGGACTTCGCCCAAACACTGCTCGAAGCCGCGGGCGTAGAAGCGCCCTCCGATATGCAGGGGCAGAGCCTGATCCCTCTGCTGAAAGGAGAGGAGGTGGAATGGCGCGATGCACTCTACTATCACTACTACGAGTATCCCGGCGTGCACGCCGTCAAGCGCCACTACGGCGTGAGCACCGACCGCTACAAGCTCATCCACTTTTACTACGACATCGACGAATGGGAACTGTACGACCTGGAAACGGACCCCCTCGAGCTGCAGAATGTCTACGATGATCCTGAATATGCAGAGGTGCGGGAGCAGATGCACCAGCGGCTGCGGGAGCTGCAGGAGTTGTATGAGGATCCGATTGAGGAGGAGCTGGCGCAGGGGATGATCGGGGAGAAAAGGTAAAGCGAGTGAAAGGGAAGAGCATTGGTCATCCCTGTTTTTCGAGATGATCCCTGTTCTTTCCTCTTTCTTGCCGTGAAAAAAAATTTGGTAGGCTTTATCTTTCTCCTTATTTTAAAGTTTGATATAGCCAAATCACCGTAATTTAATGCAATACTCAGGCAAGGATAAGGATGATCGGCAATTGTGGGCTGATCTTAAAAAAGGCAAAGAGAAGGCTTTGTCTGAGTTGTTCATGTTGCATTTGGAGGAATTATATGAGTACGGCTATATGCTTTGCCGGGATCGCGCCCTGGTAGAGGATTGTATTCAGGACTTATTCCTCAAGCTCTGGCAGAATAGAAGAACCCTGACGGAAGTCACCACAGTGCAATCCTACCTGATAGTGGCTTTGCGTAACCGGATTCATGACAGTTTTCGAAAAAAGAAAAAGGAATACTCGCTTGAGGATCATAAGGAAGCCGAACAAAACTACATCGAAGCTTCTACGGAGGATCACTGGGTGAAATTGGAGCATCAGAAATTACAACGGGAAGCGGTAAAAGAAGTGTTGAACAAGCTGCCGGAAAGAATGCGACAGGCTGTTTATCTTCGTTATTTCGAAGGCCTGGAGTATGCCGATATTGCCCATATCATGAAAATACGCCGGCAAGTGGCCATCAATATGGTTTACCGGGCCGGTAAAAAACTTCGCGCTTATTCCGATCACTATTCCGAGTGGATCTTCGTCTTTATGGTCATTTCTCTTTTCTGATAATTGTTTTGACTCTTTCTGTTTTCTCTTCCCTACTTTCTGTTTTTCAAAAAAAGTTAAATTTTTTTACCGTTTCGAGGTTATATGGCGGTTTATCTGCCGTCCATTAAGAAAGCAGGCAATGAAAGCCGTCAGCCTATTTGTCAGATTAAGTTTATGAAAGGAAAAAATTACCACAAATTCTCCATTGATCAATTAGCGAAAGACCCCTGGTTTCAGCGATGGGTTTTAAATCCCACCAAAAAGGATCTGCTTTTTTGGCAGCAATTCCTGGCTGAACATCCTGATCAGTTGGAAAAGGTTCAGACCGCCAAGCGAAGGGTGGAAAGCGCTGCCGGGAGTATTCAGCCAGAACGGCTCAGGCTACTTGAGAAGAAAAAAATGCACGAGCGGCTGATGGAGGCGGTCCGGCGGGACAGAAAAAGATTCAAACTTCGCGTAATGACAATGTCTGCAGCAGCGACCATACTGCTGCTGATCATCGCCGGAATTGCCTTTTGGGGAATCAGGGCGCCGCAAGAACAGTCTATGGTTACCCTAAGAACCCCTTACGGCCAGACAAAGACAGTGATGCTTCCGGACGGATCAAAAGTCGTGCTGAATGCCAATACTACCCTTTCCTATTCCCAAAGGTGGGAGGCGGGCGCCGACCGGGTCGTGCAACTTAATGGAGAAGCGCATTTTACTGTTAAACCCAAACCGGCCACCCAGGCCAAATTCATTGTGATGACCAGCGACCTCAGTGTCAACGTCCTTGGAACAGTCTTCAATGTGCACGCCCGGAAACAAGGTACTAAAGTTACCCTGGAAGAAGGTGAGGTAGCGCTCAACCTGAAAGAACAGCGTCAGCAGAAAAAGCCGACGATCAAAATGATCCCCGGCGAACAGGTTTACTTTTCAGCTCAGACCGGGCAGCTGAAAGAGGAGAAAGTGAATGTGACCGCCAAGGGCTCCTGGAAGGACGGTATCATTGTCTTTGACGGTATTACGATAGGAGAACTGGGAGAAATTATCAGAGAAACCTTCGGAAAGAAGGTCGAATTTAAGGATACCGCTATGACGAAGCAGTTGATCACCGGCGCCGGTCCGGCCGATGACCTCGAATTACTGCTGGAAACAGTAGAGAAGGCCTTTGCCATCAAAGTGACCCGGAGGGACAGCCTACTAATATTTCAACAGCATTGATGAATAACTAATCCCTGGAGAACAGAGCACTAAGTTGATTGATCCTGTCTAAGCAAGTTTTCCATCCATACCTCGTGAAAGGTTCATGCGGTACCTGGCAAAGCTATGCCCGAGGATCATCGTTTTAAATGATAAAACCCATATACCATGAAAAAGCATTTACTCTTCCTAAACTTACTGGTGCTGCTGATCTTCCCCTGGGAAGAAGCCGTCGCCCAGGCACAGCAAATGGTCTTTATCAGCAATTCACAGCTGCATGGGGCCGATGCGGCGAAAGCCAATCAACAACAAAGAACCGGATTAAAGACCGTGCTGAAATCTCTTCAACAGGAATATGAAGTGTTCTTTTCCTATTCGGATGAGATCGTCAAAAATAAAAAGGTATTATTCGAGTTCCGGCCCGGTCAAAAACTGGAAATGGTGCTCGAGCAACTCCTCCCTCCGCTGGGATTGAAATACCAGAAAGTGCGGGGAAAATTTTACGTCATTACAAAGGCGGAAAAAGTATCCGACCGGATGCAGTACTCCCGCAGCGAAGAGAAGACCATGCCCGTTGCTCAGCCGAGAAAGACCCACTTTGCCCCTCTACCGAAATTGTCGTCCAATCGGACAATTTACGTTCCTTTATTCCAATTTCCCGTAACGGGTACGGTCACCGACCAGACCGGCGAACCGCTCATTGGCGTCAACGTCTTGATAAAGGGCTCCAGCAGGGGAACGGTCACCGATCTGGACGGCGCTTTCTCGATTGAACTGGAAAGCGGAGAAGAAACCCTGGTCTTTTCCTACACCGGATACGAGACGATGGAAGTACCAGTTGACGGACGCAATCAACTGCAGGTGACATTGACCGAATCCATCTCTGAACTGGAAGAGGTCGTCGTTGTAGGATACGGAACCGTACAGAAAAGGGACCTGACCGGTGCTGTCGGCTCCCTGGAGGCAGAAAAATTTGAAGGTGAAGTTATTTCCAATGTTTCCCAGGGACTTCAGGGAAAAGTCGCCGGCGTAAATGTAACGACCAACGGCGGCGCACCGGGCGGCGCCATGATCGTCCGGATCCGGGGCAATAATTCAGTAATTGGAGGTAACGATCCCTTGTACGTTATCGACGGCTTTCCCGTCACTTCCGGCAACATAGGCGAGACGAATTTGCTGGCCACTATCAACCCCGGCGATATCGAATCCATCGAGGTTTTGAAAGATGCCTCGGCAACGGCTATTTACGGTTCCCGGGGCAGCAACGGAGTAGTGTTGATCACGACCAAACAAGGTCGCGCCGGCGTTGACCGGATCGACATCGAAACCTCGGTCGGAACGAGAAGCGTGGCGAGAACCCTCGATATGATGAACAGCGCCCAATTCCTCGAAATTGCTAATGAAAGGGCTGTAAATGATGGGAACGAGCCTTTCTTCAGCCCGCAGGAAGTCTCCGAGCTTTCCCAGATTAATACCAACTGGCAGGACGAAATATTTCAGCCGGCCATGGTCCAGAACCATACCATCCGCTTTACCGGGGGTAGCGAAAACACCCGGTATCTCGTTTCAGGTAACTATTTTGACGAAGAGGGCATCATCATCGGATCGGACTTCAAACGCGGCTCGTTGCGGTTTAATCTGGACAAAGACTTCGGAGAACGCTTTCAACTGTCTACCCGCATCTCCCTGTCGCGTTCTATTAACAATGAGGTGCCGGCGAACAACATCATGCTTAGCGCGCTGCAAGCTCCTCCTTTCCTCAGACCCTACAACGATGACGGCTCCTACGTATTCGGCACGGATCTCAAGGATTTCCCCTTTAGCCCCAGCGCCGGTACGAATCCCGTTTCTCTGGCACTGGAGCAACTCAATCGCAGAGTCATCGACCGGGTGCTGGCCAATGTCGCCGGAAGCTACGAGATTCTGAACGGGCTGGTCTTTAAGGCGCAACTCGGCATTGACCAACTGAATAACAACAGTGACTTATATAACCCTTCTACCATTGAAGCGGGAATCCCCGCCGGCTCCGGTTCGAAGAGCTTTGGCTCAACCACCTCTTTGCTCAGCGAGAATACGCTGAGCTACAATACTACCTTTCCTAATGACGACCGGCTTAACGTCACGGTCGGGTTTACCTGGCAAGAGGAAAGTAACGAATTCCTGAGCGGTTCCGCCAGCGGTTTTGTTACGGATGACCTGCAAAACGACGCGCTCGGCTCCGGCCAATTTTTTGGCGCGCCCAACACGAGTCTTAGCGATTGGACATTGCTGTCGTTTCTGGGAAGAATTAACTACAGCCTGAATGACAAATATCTCTTCACTCTATCCGGCCGGCGGGACGGCTCCTCTCGCTTCGGCGAAGGAAATAAGTGGGGCTTTTTCCCATCCGCAGCTTTTGCCTGGCGACTTTCGGAAGAAAACTTTATCCGGAATATTATACCGAGTAGTGTTTCCGATCTGAAATTGAGAGCGAGTTGGGGTATTTCCGGTAACCAGGCCATTTCGCCTTTTCAGTCTCTCCAGCGTTTTTCCGACGTCGGGCTTGCTTTCGGCGGTACCGTTACAACGGGGTTCCGCCCGGAAAACCTGGGTAATCCGGACCTCAAGTGGGAGACCACAAAGGAGTTTAACCTGGGGCTGGAATTCGGAATGTGGAATCAACGGCTCAGTTTTAGCGCCGACTACTACGTGAAGAATACGGAAGACTTGCTGGCGCTGGTCAACCTTCCGCCGACCTCCGGTTTTTCGACCACCATTCAGAATATCGGTTCTACGCGCAATCAAGGGGTGGAACTTAATCTCGCCGGCGTCATTTTGAGAAAGGGGAATATGCGCTGGGACGCCAACTTCAACATCTCGGCTAACCGCAATGAAGTGACAGAAACAGCTACTGGTCAGGATATCGTCGGACCGGAAATCGAGATCGTCGGACCGGCAAACGTCGTCCGCGAAGGCGAACCGCTATCGGCTTTCTTTGGATTGGAAATCGACGGGTTGACCGAGGAGGGCTTATTTAATTATGTCGACCAAAACGGAGACGACAATGTTAACGATGCCGACCGGGTGATCCTCGGCAGTCCCTATCCCGATTTCTTCTATGGCTTTTCCACCAACTTTACCCTAGGGGATTTCTCCCTTCGGATGAACTTCCAGGGGGAGATCGGCAAGCAGGTTTGGTTCATGGATATTTACCGCTTCGGTGCCTCCATGCACCGCGGCGGCAACTCCTTTGCCGATGTGGCTACCGAGCGCTGGACGCCGCAAAACCCCGATCCGAACGCCAAGTATCCGAGAGCGACCCAAACCCTGAATCAACAACCATCCGAGTTCTACCTTGCGGAGGCTGATTATCTCCGTCTGCAAAACCTGCGGCTGAGTTACAATATTCCGGTGGACGCGCTTAACTGGGGCGCTTTTAGGAGCGCCACGGTCTATTTGAGTGGACAAAACCTGTTTACCATAAGCCAGTATCCCGGATACACCCCGGATATTGACACGTTCAGCAGTGGCGATCTGAGAATCGGAATAGATTATCGTAGCTATCCCATACCCAGATCGGTCCTGCTTGGACTGAAGGTAGGATTCTAATATCGCTAAAAAAGAGAATATTTATTTGTCGAATTACAAATAATCCAGTCATGAATAAAAAGATCATTTATAAATTATGTTTAGGGTTTGTTTTCTTATGCTGCGCTTCCGCCTGTGAAGATGCCCTGATTGAAGAACCTCGGACCTTCCTCTCCCAAGAGACCGTTTTTTCTTCCCGAGCCGGTGTGACGTCTGCTACACTGGGCATTTACGAACCCTTCCGGGAGGGCAACCTCTACGGCTGGTGGCTGCTGGGTAACCTCGAATTCTGGTCCGATTACATCTTCGGCCGGGGGAGTCAGGCCAATGCCAGCCTCTACATTTTAGGCTCCCGCGGTATCGGCCGGGTAGGTAATATCTGGCGGGGCGCTTACTCGGTAATCAACCGGGCGAATATCGTCATTCAACAGTTGAATGAGAGAGAAATTCCCGGCGTAGATGCCACGTTGGCAAGTGAGTTGGAGGCGGAAGCCCGTTTTTTGCGCGCCCTTAGCTATTTTCACCTGGTGCGCCTATTTGGCGACTGTCCGTTGCGGACTATGCCCGAGACCGATCAGGCCAATTTGGCCATCCCCCGTTCGCCGGAAGAAGAAGTCTACACTCAGATCTTCACCGACTTGGATTTTGCAGAGAAGAACCTGCCGGACGTCAACTATAATGAGGGCCGGGCCACCCGCTGGTCGGCCAGTGGCCTGTTGGCTATCGTCTATCTAACTCGCTCCGAATGGAGCGATGCGGCCGCTAAGGCCAAGGAAATTATGGACTCCGGACAGTTCAGCCTGGTGGAAGTCGAGGTTCCGGAAGACTTTCAAAAGATCTTCGGTCCCGACGTCGTCACCCATTCCGAGGAGATATTTTCCCTGAAACATGCCCGGATCGCCGGGCTCGAATTTGAACCCCTGTGGCTGATGCACCGCGCCGGCTCCGGTTACTCGCTGGGCGGCAACGCCTTCGCCTGGTTCGGCAATCCCGATTCCTGGCTCGGCGACTGGATAGAAGAAATCGGTGGGCCGGACCTGAGGACCACCGACTGGATGTACAATGGTCCGCAGGACGAACAATTCCTGAGTGCGGAAATCCCCATGCTCTTCAAAAAGTTCCGCGATACGGAATCGGATATCCCCGGCAACGACTTTCCTATCGTTCGCTACACCGAAATCCTGCTGATCTACGCCGAGGCCACCAGTCAGGCCAACGGCGGCCCCACGCCCGATGCATACGAAGCAGCCAATAGGGTCCGCCGAAGAGCCTATGGCCTTCCGCCGGATCAGTCCAGCGAGGAAGCAGATTTGCCGCCCGGCCTGAGCGCCTCGGAATTTCAGGATGAGATCCTGTTGGAAAGAGCCAAAGAGTTTGTCATGGAAGGAAAGCGCTGGTATGATCTGCTCCGTACAGGGAAAACGCTCGAAGTTATCCGCGCCTCCGGCGATAAGAAAGCCGCCATCCAGGAAAAACACCTGAAGTGGCCGATTCCCAGCGAAGAGATCGATAATAATAACGCCATGACCCAGGCGGACCAGAATCCGGGGTGGTAGAAAATACGAATAGTAAGCGCCCAGAACAGGACGCTGGCCGATAGTCCGTGGAATTACGTGAAGACTATTGGCCACCGGCCATTCGCTATGCCTAGATGCAAAAGAACAAAATGTTTAACGCCAGAGTATTTACAGCCGCTAAATCAATATTTCTGCTATCATTAGGCATAGCGTTTTTTTCCGGTTGTAAGACCGAACCGGAAGTGGAACGGCCCAACATCGTCCTCATCCTGGCCGATGACTTGGGTTATGGCGATCTGGGGTGCTACAACCCCAACTCCCTCGTTCCTACACCGAACCTGGACCAACTGGCGGCCGAAGGAATGCGCCTGACGCGCGCCTACTGTCCCGTGGCCGTCTGTTCTCCTACCCGTTATGCGCTAATGACCGGACGCTATCCGTGGCGCAGCCGTAAAAAGTCGGGGGTGATGGCCAACTACGAGCCCTCGATGATCGATTCTTCCCTGCTGACCCTGCCGGAGATGCTGCAGAAAGCCGGCTATATCACCGCCGGCTTCGGTAAATGGCACCTCGGAACCAGCTTCCCCACGCTCGATGGAGAAAAACCTGCCGGCTTCGGCAAATTCCGGGCCGACAACAACGGGGCCAACCTCGATCTGAAGAAACCGGTCTGGGACGGTCCGGTCGATCACGGCTTCGACCGGTGGCTGGGATTCAGCTGCGCCAGCGAATGCTGGATTCTCGACAACAAAAAGATTACCGGTGCCATCGGACATGACCTGTACACCATCGAGGCCACGCCCAATAAGGAAAATATCGAAGTCATCCCATTGGCTGATTATCTTTCCTATATGACAGAACATGCCCTGCAGTTTCTGGACCAGAAGGCTGCTTCGAAAGACGGGCAGCCGTTCTTTCTGTACTTTTCTCCTTACGTGCCCCACGTTCCACTGGCCGTCAGTGAGAAATTCCGGGGCAGTACGGAAGCAGGACTCTACGGCGACTATGTACACGAACTGGACGCCTATATCGGTCGATTACTCAACAAATTGCAGGAACTGGAACTGAAAGAGAATACGATCGTGCTCTTCGCCAGCGACAACGGCTCGCAGTTTGAGCTGACGAGCAGCGCTATCGATCTGTCGATGGCCGCCAATAACCGCATCGAGTACGAAATTAACCCCGATTCTTTTCCCGTTCACCAGCCCAACTATCCGCTGCGAGGCACGAAATGGAGCATCTATGAGGGCGGCGTACGGACGCCTTTTATTGCCCGCTGGCCGGGGCATTTTCCCGCCAGTCAAACCAGCGATCATTTACTCGCCTTGAATGACCTGATGGCGACGCTGGCCGCCGCCGTTGAATACGATCCGCCGGATGAGATGGGCGAAGACAGCCAAAATCTGCTCCCGGTACTAGCTGGAGAAGATCGAAATATCCGGGAAGAGGTAGTCGTGCAATCCAGCGGAAGGCTCTATGCACTGGTGCGGGGCAATTGGAAGTATATCGGCGTGGGTAATTACCAATCGCCGGATCCGGATGGCCCGGCAGCGGAACTGTATGACTTGTCCATGGATGTCTCAGAACATAAGAATCTTTACGACCAGTATCCGGAAATCGCCGGTGAATTGAAGAAACGATTGGTGGAAATGCTTGAGAAAGACGTCTCAATGTAAGAGGAAGGCAGTGCAACTTAATACCGATAACTGCCATAGGATTAAATTATGGGCAAACGAAACAACAAATCACGCAGAGATTTTTTAAAAGGCCTCTCCATGACGGTACCGGCGGCTTTGGCTGGCCCTTTGCTGTTGAGAAACAGGCACGGTCTGGAAGATAACTTGGAGAAGTACACAACTGATCCGGTCACTCCAAAACCCGGTCGCCTCCGTTGCGATTTATTGGTTTACGGCGCTACTTCCGCCGGCGTTGTAGCGGCCTATACCGCCAAAATGTACGGTTTGGACGTCCTGCTGATCGAACCCGGCCGCCACCTGGGCGGCATGACTTCAGGCGGCCTTGGCCGCACTGATACCGGCGGTCAGGACAGCTACATCACAGGGCTGTCCCAGGAATTCTACATTCGCATTGGCCATTACTACGGTCGGGAAGCACCTGCCTATACCTTTGAGCCCCACGTAGCGGAAATAATCTTCGAACAGTATCTGGATGAGGCCGGTGTAGAAATGTTGTTCTCCCGGCGGGTCGTCCGTGTGGAGGTAAAAAAGGAAAAGATCAGCTCCGTGGAACTGGAATACGCCGGAAAAGGATCGGAACAGAATATCATTGTAGAAGCCCATCAATTCATCGACGCTACCTATGAGGGCGATCTGATGGCCCGGGCGGGTGTCTCTTACGCTACCGGCCGGGAAGGCAATAGCGTGTACAATGAGCAATACAACGGCGTCATCCCCGGCAGAGAAGCCGGCCCTTACGGCCAGACGGTCAGGACCCGGGAGTGGGGCGCCGACGTCGATCCTTACGTCATTCCCGGCAAGCCTTCCAGCGGCTTATTGCCGGAAGTAAACGGTATCGGCCACGCGCCTGTCGGAACGGGCGATAACAAAATCCAGGCCTATTGCTTCCGTCTCTGCCTGACACAGGAAAAAGAAAACCAAATCCCCCTGAGCGAACCGGAGGGCTACGATCCCGGCCGGTACGAGCTGATGGCCAGGTTGCAACAGTTGAAGCCCTGGGAGCGTCTGCGCGATGGATTCATTATCTCGCGCATGCCACGGGGAAAAACCGATATCAATAACTACGGACTGGTTGGTTTCTCCTCCAACTACGTCGGTGGAAACTACGGTTACCCGGACGGTGACTACGCGACCCGGGCTCGGATCTGGAACGAACACAAGAAATACCAGCAGGGGCTTTGGTGGTTTTTGGCTACTGATGATCGTGTTCCTGCACATATACGCAAAGAAGTAAGGACCTGGGGCTACTGCCGCGACGAATTTTTGGATACGGACGGCTGGCCGCACCAGTTATACATCCGCGAAGCCCGGCGCATGATCAGCGATTTCGTTATGACAGAACACGAATGCATCGGCGTTCGTCCGGTTACGGACGGCATCGCCAAAGGGGGCTACGCGCTGGATTCGCACGTCGTACAGCGGGTAGTCATCGACGATCACGTCGAGAACGAAGGTAATATATCCGTGCATGGTTTTGATCCCTACCTGATCTCTTACCGGTCCATCATCCCGAAAAGATCGGAAGTTCATAACTTATGCGTTCCGGTTTGCGTATCTTCTTCCCACGCTGCTTACGGCTCGCTGCGTATGGAGCCGGTCTTCATGGCACTGGGACAGGCAGCGGGCCTGGCGGCCTGCCGGGCCATGGAAACCGGCAGGATACTGCAGGACATACCGGTTACGGCTATTCAAAAGGAATTGAGTGAAAATCCCTTGCCCAATAGGAAAATGCCGGCAGAATACACGAAAATCCTTCCGTTTAAGTCCAGTTAGTTGCGGTTGAGGATTGGAAAACTGCATTTAGCAATTCAAGTTTAAATATCGAGATATAGTCATAAATCAGCAAGCACAATGAAGATTATCAACGCTTTTATCACACTAAGCCTACTGGTCCTGATCGGCTGCGGCACACCTGAGCAACAGGACGAAAACATACACAGTGCCGACGTCATTATTTACGGCGGCACTTCCGCTGCCGTCACCGCGGCCGTTCAGGTCAGCAGAATGGGAAAGTCAGTTCTTATGGTATCGCCGGATGTTCACCTGGGCGGTCTGTCTGCCGGTGGACTGGGCTACACCGACACCGGTGACAAGAGCGTCATCGGCGGCCTGTCGCGCGAATTTTACCAGCGCGTATACCAGCACTA
>Ga0102943_1000421_pt1 | contig 28699 bp, 29 predicted proteins | sample SalPonC_black_MG_FD_78174 | JGI IMG/M metagenome (GOLD analysis project Ga0102943, IMG submission 78174) | Salt pond soil microbial communities from South San Francisco under conditions of wetland restoration - Salt Pond MetaG... | ecosystem: Environmental > Aquatic > Marine > Intertidal zone >...
AACGCCGGGTTCCACAGCACCAGATCGGCACGCTTGCCCACCTCGACCGAGCCGATCTCATGCGCGATGCCGTGCGCGATGGCCGGGTTGATGGTGTATTTGGCGATATAGCGCCGCACCCGGAAATTGTCGTTCTCACCGGTCTCTTGGGGCAGCCGCCCGCGCTGCTTGCGCATCTTGTCGGCGGTCTGCCAGGTGCGGATGATCACCTCGCCCACCCGGCCCATGGCCTGACTGTCGCTGGCGATGATCGAAAACGCGCCCATGTCGTGCAGGATGTCCTCGGCGGCGATGGTCTCGCGCCGGATGCGGCTCTCGGCAAAGGCCACGTCCTCGGGGATCGACTTGTCGAGGTGGTGGCAGACCATGAGCATGTCGAGATGCTCTTCCAGCGTGTTGACGGTAAAGGGCCGCGTCGGGTTGGTCGAGGACGGGATGACGTGCGCCTCGCCGCAAATCCTGATGATATCCGGCGCATGGCCACCGCCCGCGCCCTCTGTGTGAAAGGCGTGGATGGTGCGGCCCTTCATGGCCGCGACGGTGTTCTCGACGAAACCGCTCTCGTTGAGCGTGTCGGTATGGATCATCACCTGCACGTCCCAGGCGTCGGCCACCGACAGGCAACAGTCGATGGCGCCCGGCGTGGTGCCCCAGTCCTCGTGCAGCTTGAGCGCACAGGCGCCCGCCCTGACCTGTTCCTCCAGCGCGGCGGGCAGCGAGGCGTTGCCCTTGCCCGCAAAGGCGAGATTCATCGGAAAGGCGTCCGCCGCCTGCAGCATGCGCCCGATATGCCAGGGCCCCGGCGTGCAGGTGGTGGCCAGCGTGCCATGCGCCGGCCCGGTGCCGCCGCCCAGCATGGTCGTGATGCCGGAATGCAGCGCATCCTCGATCTGCTGAGGGCAGATGAAGTGGATATGGCTGTCGAATCCGCCCGCGGTCAGGATGCGCCCCTCGCCCGCGATCGCCTCGGTGCCGGGGCCGATGATGATATCGACGCCCGGTTGCGTGTCGGGGTTGCCCGCCTTGCCGATACCCGCGATGCGCCCGTCGCGCAGGCCCACATCCGCCTTGTAGATACCGGCGTGATCGACGATCAGCGCGTTGGTGATGACGGTATCCATCGCCCCCTCGGCACGGGTGGCCTGGCTTTGCCCCATGCCGTCGCGGATCACCTTGCCGCCGCCGAACTTGACCTCCTCGCCGTAGGGCCCGGTCAGGTCGCGCTCGACCTCGATGATCAGATCGGTATCGGCCAGCCTGACCCTGTCCCCCACGGTGGGGCCGAACATGGCGGCATGGGCGGCGCGGGAAATCTCGCGCGGCATCACAGCACCCCCATGACGGCCTGATTGAACCCGAACACACGCCGCGCGCCCGAGATCGGGATCAGGTCCACCTCGCGGCGCTGGCCCGGCTCGAACCGCACGGCGCTGCCTGCGGGAATATCCAGCCGCTGCCCGCGCGCCGCAGCGCGGTCGAAATCGAGCGCGCCGTTGGCCTCGGCAAAATGGTAATGGCTGCCCACCTGCACCGGGCGGTCGCCGGTATTGGCGACCATCAGCACGGTGACCCCGGCCCCCGCGTTCAGGGTGATCGCACCGGGGGCGATCAGCATCTCGCCGGGGGTCATTTGCGCCCCCGCCAGATGACATAGCCGCCCGCGAGCGCGAGAACGCCAGCCACCACCAGCCAAAGCGCATCGATGCCGTGCGGATGCAGATGCGGCCCGGCATGGGCATGGGCAAGGCCGGGCAGTATCAGTAGGGGCACAAGGTAACGCATCGTGATCATCCTTTCAGCGGATCGGGTTGTGGACGGTGACAAGCTTGGTGCCGTCGGGAAAGGTCGCCTCGACCTGCACCTCGGCGATCATCTCGGGCACACCCTCCATGCACTGCTCGCGGGTGATGACCTGTGCCCCGGCTTCCATCATGTCGGCCACGGACCGGCCGTCGCGGGCGCCCTCGACCACCGCGTCCGTGATCAGCGCGATCGCCTCGGGATGGTTCAGGCGCACACCGCGCGACAGGCGCCTGCGGGCGATCTCGGCGGCCATCGCGACCATGAGCTTGTCTTTCTCGCGCGGACTGAGGTTCATCGGTCACAATCTCCAGCAGACGGGAAGGGTGGATCGGCTGAGCAGGTCGAGCACCGGCAGAAGGTGTTGGCGCAGGACATGGCTGTCGGGTGCGATCAGGCGCAGGCCGAGCACATCGGGGCGCAACAGGCTGGCCCCGCCGGTATCGCCGAGATGCCGGCGCACATCGTTCAGCACCGTGCCGGCATCCGGCGCCACATAGAGCGCGCTGGCCATCGCCGCCGCGCCCCGCGCCGTGGCCGGATGCGCAAGTTTCGCGGCGATATCGCCGCTCAGGTGCAGCGCGTCGCGATAGAGCGGGCGGCCCGCGCGGGTCACCTCGATGCGGTCGCGGAAACGGCCCGCGGTGAGGGTCTCGCCCATGGCCGTCCGCCCAAAGACGACCGGCTCCACCATCAGGAGCCGCGCCGTCGCGGCAAGCCCGATGCGCAGGCACCGGTGAATCGCACAGCCACTGTAGAGGATGAGTTCCTGCGGCAGCCAGTGCAGGCAGCCGCCCTCGCCCACTGTGGCCGTGTTCCGGACAAGCCCGGTCTCGCCGGGCTGCGCCCGATAGGCGCGCTCGGCGGCCTGGGTCGTGAGGCTGACACGGGTTTCCGCCGCCACGTCGGCCCCGAATGCGAACCGGTCGCCTCCGGTCACGCCGCCCGCGGTGTTCAGAAGGATCGCCTGCAAGTCGTGGCCGGCGCGCGGAAACACCACCTTCAACGCCCCGGACTGGCGCAATCCCGACAGAACGCTGCGCCCCCCCGCCATCTTGGACGACAGCGCCACGCGACCGCGGGCGCGCGGTGCGGCGGGCTGGGCGATATGAGATGCCATGTGGGTGATGGTCCGGCTCCGGGCGGTTCGGCTGCCGGACCGTCAGAGCACGCGCCGCGCGCCGGGGCCATGAATGCTGCGCCGGCAAAGCAGACGATCCGCCCGAACGCCTGATTTTTTGTCGCTCCCGGGCATTTCCGCACATAGATTGGGCAATTCCGGCGGGCGGAGGGGAAAACCGCCCCGTCGCATTGATCGCCATGCGGCAATGCAGAATGTTGCGAGAGCCCGCACCGCCACCGGCAGACCGGAGCGGGGCCTGGGGGCGTGTGACGGCCGTCCGACTTGGACCTCGAAACGGCCGCCACACTGATTGCAACAACGGTTGCGGGGTAAAGGTATGCCCTTGCGCGGCGTCGCGCAATGCGTCCGCCACACCCCGCGTGGAGATAACGACCATGAAGCTTGACCCGAAGAAACTGATCGGTGCCGCCGCGCTGAGCGTGATCGCGCTACCCGCCGCGGCGCAGGACTGCCCCGTCAAGGTGGGCGTCCTGCATTCGCTCTCCGGCACGATGGCAATTTCGGAAACCACGCTGAAAGACACCATGCTGATGCTGATCGAACAGCAGAACCAAGCCGGCGGCCTGCTCGGCTGCGAGATCGAACCGGTGGTGGTCGACCCGGCCAGCGACTGGCCGCTCTTTGCCGAGAAGGCGCGCGAACTTCTCACGGTGCACGAGGTCGACGTGATCTTCGGCAACTGGACCAGCGTCAGCCGCAAGTCTGTCCTGCCGGTGATCGAGGAACTGAACGGCCTGCTGTTCTACCCCGTGCAATACGAGGGCGAGGAAAGCTCCAAGAACGTGTTCTACACCGGGGCCGCGCCCAACCAGCAGGCGATCCCGGCCACGGACTATTTTCTCGAGGAACTCGGGGTCGAGAAATTCGCGCTTCTGGGCACCGATTACGTCTATCCCCGCACCACCAACAACATCCTCGAAAGCTACCTGAAATCCAAGGGAATCCCCGAAGAGGACATTTTCGTGAACTACACCCCGTTCGGGCATTCGGACTGGTCCACGATCGTGTCCGACGTCGTGGAACTCGGCGCGGACGGCTCCTATGTCGGCGTGATCTCGACGATCAACGGCGACGCCAATATCGGCTTCTACAAGGAACTGGCCGCCGCAGGCGTGAGCGCCGCCGACATCCCCGTCGTCGCGTTCTCGGTGGGCGAGGAAGAGCTTTCGGGCCTCGATACATCGAACCTCGTGGGTCACCTCGCGGCCTGGAACTACTTCCAGTCCGCCGACACCCCCGCCAACGAGGAATGGGTCGCCGCGTGGAAGGCCCGGATGGGCGAGGACCGCGTCACCAACGATCCGATGGAGGCGCATTACATCGGCTTCAACATGTGGGTGAACGCCGCGACCGAGGCCGGCAGCACCGATGTGGATGCCGTGCGCGACGCCATGTACGGCCAGGAATTCCCAAACCTGACCGGCGGCACGGCGGTGATGCTGCCCAACCACCACCTGGCCAAGCCGGTGCTGATCGGCGAGATCACCGCCGACGGGCAGTTCGACATCATCAGCGAAACCGAAGAGGTGCCCGGCGATGCCTGGACGGATTACCTCCCGGAATCCGCCGTGCTCAAGTCGGACTGGAAGGACCTCGGTTGCGGGATGTACAACACGGAGACCGAAACCTGCGTTCAGATCACGTCGAACTACTGACCGCATCGTGCCGGGGGCGATCCGCGCCCGGCACCCCGCCCCTCCCCCTGTGACAGGCTGCTGCCATGCTTCGCGTCCTCCTTGCGTGTCTGGCCCTGCTGTGGCTGCCCCCCGGGGCAGCCGCGCAAGACCTCCAGACCTTTCTTCAGTCGCACCAGGCCGAGATCGCGAAGCCGTCGCGCAGGTCGGTCGCCGCGGTGATCGACGAGCTGGTGGCGCTCAACCCGCCCGGCACCCCGGCCTTCCTGCAGGCATGGCAATCCAAGCAGGTGTGGCTCCGCAAGGCCGATGGCCTGTTCTTCCGCGCCACGGAAACGGACGATGACGTCTTCGCGCTGCGCGACATCGCAACCGGGTCCGAAGTGGCCGCGGAGGTGCCCGGCGACACGCTCCGGCAGGTCAAGCCCAATGGCGGCGTGCGACGCGTGATCGGCGAGGCACTGGTGCGGTTCCAGCTTTCCGATCCCGATATCGCCCTGCGGCGCGACGCGGTGGAAGCGATCGCCCGCGGTCCGGACCCGTCGCAGATCGCGCCGCTCGCGGCGTCGATCAGGGGCGAGGCCGATCCCGGCCTCAAGGCGCGCAAGACAGAGCTTCTGGCCTTTCTCAACGCGCGCTTTGCCGACACGCCGGCCGCGCGCATCGCCGCGATCGACAGCCTCGCCGGCGATCTGAGCATCGAGGCCCGCGCGGTTCTCAACCAGGTCCTCGAAACGGAGTTTGCCGCCGCCCCGTCCCTGCCCACGGGGATCAATGTCGCCCGTGTCCTCGTCCCCGGTGACGATCTCGACCGCGAGACCGCCTATTCCGCCCTGGTGGACGCGGGCCTGGCCGGGAAACCCGTCAGCGCCGACCGCGTGCGCAGCCGGCTGGAAGCCAACATCGAGGGCGGCACGGTGGGCGGCGTTCCCGTCGCTCAGCTCGACACACGGGCCGCCCGCGACCGCGCCTATGCCGCGCTCGCCGCCGCCGGACAGGCCCGACCGCAAGTGACCGCCGCCGAGATGGACAGGGCGCTGAACGCCCATGTTTTCTTCGAGGCCTACACCGAGCCCGACAGCGCCATCACCGACGCCGCGCGCGCGGCGCTCGATCAGGTGGAAACGCGCGTCGCGATCAGCCGGACCGCCGATCTGGCGCTCGACGGGCTCTCGCTCGCCTCGATCTACTTCCTCGCCGCCATCGGGCTCGCCATCACCTTCGGCGTGATGGGGGTGATCAACATGGCGCATGGCGAATTCATCATGATGGGGGCCTATACCGGCTACGTGGTCCAGCTCTTCATCCCCGACTACACGATCAGCCTCGTCGTGGCCCTGCCGCTGGCCTTCGCCGTCACCTTCGGCGCGGGCGTGGCGATGGAGCGGCTGGTGATCCGCTGGCTCTATCACCGCCCGCTGGAGACGCTCCTCGCCAGCTTCGGCATCTCGATCGCGTTGCAGCAACTGGCCAAGAACATCTTCGGCACGCAGGCGCGCCCGCTGACCTCCCCGGGCTGGCTCGACGGGGCGTGGGTGCTCAACGACGTGGTTCAGATCAGCTATATCCGTATCGCGATCTTCGTGCTGGCGCTGATCTTTCTCGCCCTGCTGCTGGTGATCCTCAAGCGCACCCGCCTCGGTCTCGAGGTCCGTGCCGTGACGCAGAATCCGCGCATGGCGGCCTCGATGGGCATCAACCCCGACCGTATCAACATGCTGACCTTCGGCCTCGGCTCCGGCATCGCCGGGATCGCGGGCGTGGCCATCGGCCTCTATGCCAAGGTCACCTCCGAGATGGGTGCCGACTATATCGTGCAAAGCTTCATGACCGTGGTCGTCGGCGGGGTCGGCAATGTCTGGGGCACGCTGGCGGGGGCCACGCTGATCGGCTTCCTGCAAAAGGGGATCGAATGGCTCAACCCCTCCAACACGCTGGCGGCACAGACCTGGATGGTCCTCTTCGTCATCCTGTTCATCCAGTTCCGGCCCAAGGGCATCGTCGCCCTCAGGGGCCGCGCCGCGGGAGACTGAGCCATGACCCGGGTTTCTTCCTGGTCCGAATACCCCGGGGGTGCGCGAGGGGGCAGCGCCCCCTCGCCCCGGTCCGCACGCCTCGCGCGCCGCGCCCCCGCATCCGAAACTGACAGGTCCACCGCATGAGACGTTCGTTCATCGCCCGAAACCCGTCGGTGCTGTGGTTCATCCTGATCCTCGCGCTCTTCACCCTGTTCGTCACCGTCCTGTCCGAGGCGGCGGGCATCGGGTATCTTTCGACCTCCTTCGTCAAGACACTGGGCAAGACGCTCTGCCTCTGCCTCGTCGCCATCGCGATGGACGTCGTCTGGGGCTATTGCGGCATCCTCAGCCTGGGGCATTTCGCGTTCTTCGGCATCGGCGGCTACGCCATCGGCATGTGGCTGATGTATGCCCGCACCGAAACGCTCGTCGCCGAAAGCCTGAGCAACAGCGTCATCCCGCCCACGGAGACCGAGATCAGCAACGCCATCGCCAACCAGATATTCGGCGTGGTGGGGGCCTCGGAATTTCCCGCCATATGGGCCTTTTCCCACAGCCTGGCACTGCAATTGCTGATGGTGGTGCTGGTGCCGGGTGTTCTGGCGCTCGTCTTCGGCTGGCTGGCGTTCCGCAGCCGCGTGACCGGCGTCTACCTGTCGATCCTGACACAGGCGATGACGCTGGCGCTGTCGCTCTACCTGTTGCAGAACGACAGCGGGCTGCGCGGCAACAACGGGCTGTCGGGATTGCAGAACATCCCCGGCTTCGGGGCCACGCCGCAATCGCATGTCTCGCTGGCGTTCTTCTTGGCCTCGGCGGCGGCGCTGGCGGCGGGCTATGTTCTCTTCGCCTGGGTCGTGTCGGGCAAGATGGGCAGCGTGATCCGCGGCATCCGCGACGACGAGGCGCGGGTGCGCTTCCTCGGCTACCATGTCGAGAGTTACAAGCTCTTCGTCTTTACCCTGACGGCGGTTGTCGCGGGCATCGCCGGGGCCCTCTATTACCCGCAGGCGGGCATCATCAACCCGACCGAGATCGCCCCCATCGCCTCGATCTACCTGGCGGTCTGGGTCGCCATCGGCGGGCGCGGGCGGCTCTACGGCGCGGCGATCGGCGCGGCGTTCGTTTCTCTGGTGGCAAGCTGGTTCACCGGCGGCGGCGCCCCGCCCGTCGACCTGGGGGTCTACACCATCCACTGGACCGACTGGTGGCTGGTCCTGCTGGGCCTCAGCTTTGTCGCGGTGACGTTGTTCTTTCCCAAGGGGATCGGCGGCCTGTTCGACCTGCTGACCGGCATACGCGTGCCGTGGCGGACGGGCGATTACGGGCCGGGCAAGGGTGCCTGGCGCAAGGAGGAGGGGCGCGAATGAACACCCTTCTCGAACTCTCCGGCGTTTCGGTCTCGTTCGACGGCTTCCGGGCGATCGACAATCTGTCGTTCCAGATCGGCGAGCCCGAATTGCGCGCCGTGATCGGCCCCAATGGCGCGGGCAAGACCACATTCATGGACATCATCACCGGCAAGACACGGCCCGATAGCGGGCGCGTCACCTGGGGCGAGAGCGGCATGTCCCTGCTGGGCCTGTCGGAAAGCCGCATCGCCCGCGAGGGCATCGGCCGCAAGTTCCAGAAACCCACCGTCTTCGAGGCGCAAACGGTGCGCGAGAACCTCGCCATGGCACTCCGCAACCCGCGCGGGCCCTTGTCGGTGCTGGTCTGTCGCACGACCCCCGAGGCCACCGCCCGGATCGACGCGATCGCCGTGCAGACCGGCCTGGAGGACAGCCTCGGACGTCCGGCGGGCGAACTCAGCCACGGGCAGAAGCAATGGCTGGAAATCGGCATGCTGCTGGCGCAGGAACCGCGCCTGCTGCTGGTCGACGAACCGGCGGCGGGGATGACCCCTGCGGAACGCGAAACGAGCGCCGCCAGGCTGCTCGAGGCCGCTCGGCGCCTCGCCGTGGTTGTGGTCGAGGACGACATGGATTTCGTGCGCCGTCTGAACTGCAGGGTGACGGTTCTCAACGAGGGCTCGGTCCTCGCGGAGGGCTCGCTCGACCACGTCACCGGCAACGAGCAGGTGATCGATGTCTATCTGGGGCGCTGAGCGATGCTGACACTGGAAAACCTGACCCTGCATTACGGCCATTCGCAGATCCTGTTCGATGTCTCGCTGACCGCGCAGGCCGGGGCGATCACCTGCGTGATGGGCACCAACGGCGTGGGCAAGACCAGCCTTCTCAAGGCGATCTCGGGCACCCATCCGCGATCGGGCGGGCGCATGCTCCTGAACGGCGTGCCGGTTCCCGCGGCCACCCCCGCGCATGTCCTGGCGCGGACCGGGGTGGGCTATGTGCCGCAGGGGCGCGACATCTTTCCGCTGATGACGGTGCGCGAAAATCTCGAGACGGGCTATGCCTGCCTGAACCGGGCGGACCGGCGCGTCGCGGACGAGATTTTCGAGCTTTTCCCGGTGCTCCGCGAGATGAGGGCCCGCCGCGGCGGCGATCTGTCGGGCGGCCAGCAACAGCAACTCGCCATCGCCCGCGCGCTCGTGGCGCGCCCGCGACTCCTGCTTCTGGACGAGCCGACCGAGGGTATCCAGCCCAGTATCATCACCCAGATCGGCGAGGTCATATCCTACCTGCGCGACCGGGGCGACATGGCGGTCGTGCTGGTCGAACAATTCTTCGATTTCGCCTATGGTCTGGGCGATCACTTCGTCACGCTGGAACGCGGCCGCGTGATCCACGACGCGCCGCGCGCCGCGACCGACCGCGAAACGCTGCTCGGCAAGGTGTCCGTCTAGCGCGCGCCGCACCCGCACAGAGCCGCTCCGCGCCACAGGTCGCGTCCGCCGGTTCCGCGAGGTCCGCAGCGGTGCCGCAGCAGTGCCGCCACGGCGCGGGATCGGACCGCTCAGGTCATCCCGAGCGCTTCCTTGTACATCTCGAGCACCGCCTCTTCCTCGGCGATGTCGTCAGCCTCGCGCTTGCGCAGCGCGATGACCTTGCGCATGACCTTGGTGTCATAGCCGCGTGACTTGGCCTCGGCCATCACCTCCTTCTGCTGGTCGGCGATGTCCTTCTTCTCGGCCTCCAGCCGCTCGAAACGCTCGATGAACTGGCGCAGCTCGTCTGCGGTGACGCGATGGGCGGCGTCGGACGTCATGTCGTTCATGGATGGCCTCCGGTCTGGCGCTCTGGATCAGGCCGTCTGCCTATCGCCGCCGCGCGGCCCGCGCAAGCGCCATCGCACGGGTCGCCCTTGCACGCCGGGCTGGTTTGGCCTAGGCGCAGCCCGTGGGTGATGAAACCGACGGAGGGCGCGGAATGGAAATCCTGGTGTGGGGCGGCGCGGCGGTCTCGCTCGCCGGGCTCGCGGGGCTGGTGTGGTGCATTCTCAAGGTCTGGCGGCTGCGCCGCGCCGGCCTGTCGGATGCCGAACTGCGCGCCGGTATCCAGTCGGTGATGCCGGTCAATCTCGGGGCGTTGCTGCTGTCGGTCACCGGTCTGATGATGGTGGTCGTGGGCATCATGCTCGGCTGATCGCGGCGGCGCGGCGGAAATACCCCTGCCCCTCGCGCACCCGCGCCTTCAGCCCCGGCGGCGGCTCCCAGAGCGGCCCCGACAGGGCGGCCAGCGAAGTCATGTCGCGCAGCACCGCCAGCAGACCGCGATCATCGGCGGCAAAGAGCGGACCGCCCCGGTCGCGCGCCATGCCCGCCGCGGCAACCGCCAACAGATCGGCATCCCCCGGACGCGCCAGCGCGCCCCGCGCCAGCAGCCGCTCGGCCACGTTGACCAGCGCCGCGTGCAGCGCCTCCGCCGCGCCGATACCCGCCGGCAGGCCATCGCCCGCCGCGGCGCGCCCCGGACGCGGCCCCTCGGGCGGATGCTCGTAGAAGCCGCGCCCCACAGCCCGCCCGCGCGCCCCGCGCGCGATCCGCGCCGCCAGCGGCCCCTCCGGCCCAGGCGGGGGCAGGTCGAGCCACGGGGCCAGCGCCGCCAGCCGCGCCTGCGCCGCCTCCAGCCCCTCCTGATCCATCGCGAGACATGGGCCCTGCGCAAGACCCAGCACCGCGGCGCCGTCATCCACCGCGCCGGGGCCCGGCCCCGCGCGCAAGAGCGCCAGCGCCGCGAAATCGAGCGTCGCGGACAAGAGCCGCCCCGCCCCCGGGGCGCCTGCAGGCAGGGCCGTGCGCACCACGCCGAACCGCGCCCGCGCCAAGAGACGCGCCAGCGCCGCCACGGTGGCCGCATCGGCCCCCGGCCCGACGCCGATCTCGGCGAGCGCCGCACCCGGCCAGACCCGGAGCCACACGCCCTCCGTGCCGAACCCGCCCCCGGTGTCGAGCGATACCCGCATCGGCCCCTCGCGGGCCGGGCCCGACTCCGCCTCGATCCACAGATCGCCCGCCGCGGCAGGGTCTTCACCCGCGAGCACCACGCCCGCCGCCTCCAACCGTTCGGCCAGTACCGCTTGCACCGTGCCCGGCAGCCCCACCCGCGCCACCGCGCGCGGCCCGGCCTTGCCCATCTCGGGCAGCGCCCGCGCCCGCCCCTCGGCCAGCTTGAGGTGACGCAACGCGCGGGCCTCGCGGCTCTGCGCGCGTTCGCCCGCCAGCACATCCTCGTAATCAAGCCCCTGCGCCAGCGGCAGAAGCTGCGCCGCCTCGACCGCGCGCAGGATGTCCGCCGCCGCCCCCTCTGCCGCGCCCTCTGCGGCGCTCAGGCGCGTGCGCACGGCCGCGATGGCGCGCTGATAGCCACGCGCGTCCGACAGGCCGCGCCACGGCTCGTGCCGCGCCGGATCGGGCGGGGCGGCGGCCAGCCGCAGCGCCAGCGCGCAGGCGGCGGGCTCCACCCGCGCCGCGTCCTCCTCGACCCGGTCGAACAGCGGCCGCAGCCGCACCTCGCCCGCGCGCACCGCGCGTCCCGAGAGCATCATCTCCAAGGCCGCCTGCGCGCCCACCAGGCGCGGCAGGCGCTGAGTCGCCCCCGCGCCCGGCATCGCCGCCAGCGCGATCTCGGGCAGCGAGAGCCGCGCCTCGGCATGGGCCACGCGCCCCTGCGCGGCCAGCGCCAGCGACAGCCCCGCGCCCGCCACCTCGCCATGCAGCGCCGCCACGACCGGCTTGGCACAGCCCGCCACCGCGCGGCACAGGTCGGCAGGCGCGGGCGCGCGCGGCGCGGCCATGTCCTCTCCCAGGTCAAGCCCGGCAGAGAACCCTGCCCCCGCGCCCGCGATCACCACGGCGCGGCAGGCCGTGTCCTGCGCCGCCGCGTCCAGCGCGGCGACAAGCGCCGCGCGCATCCCGGGCACCAGCGCATTGGCCACGGGCCGGTCAAGACGCAGCACCAGCACCCCGCCGTCGCACGCGCGTTGAAGGGTCTCGGTCACATCTGCCCCGCCCGCTGCCATCTGACGCGGTCGATTACAGCGGGAAAACGCCGCGTGCGCAAGCGCGTGCGGACGGTGACCCGTCCCCGCGGCGATCGTCATCAGGGGAACCGGCGCGACGGCACGACACGGATCATGCGCATTGCCGGCGACAGCGCGGGAGACACGCCGCAGGTCGAACCGCGCCCGCGGACAGGGGCAAGACCGGGCCCGGTCGGCCCCGCGCGCCGCTTCATCGCGTGCAACCTGTCCATCCCGCCGGGCGAACCGGGGCCCCGCCAAAGCGCGCCGGGCGTGGGCCGCCCCGCCGCCCGGTGCCGGTCCGCCGCCAGCACACCCTGTCCGCTCTTGCAACACCGCCCCGCGAGGCAATAGGCTATTACCCGGGAGGACGCGATGACCCCGATCACCGCCGATCAGCCGGCACAAGTGTTCAACGAGGACGCGTGGCGCGACGTCGTTGCGGCGATGGACCGCACCTATTCCGAGCTTGTCGACTACCAGGAACGCCTCGAGAGCCAGAACCGCGAACTCGACGAATTGCGCCGCTTCATGGCGTCGGTGCTGTCGTCCATGTCCGACCTTCTTATCGTGGTGGACAAGACCCGCACCATCGAGCGTGCCGGCGGTGCCATACGCCGGATTCTCGGCCCCGGGGTGACGGTGTCCGAGGGCGCCCGTCTCGACGATCTCGTCGATCCGGCGGCGCGCGCGGCGCTTGTCGAGACCATCGGACAGGTCATCCGGGGCCGCGCGCCGACCACCATGGATGTCGATTTCACCACGCCCGACGGGCCGGCACCGCTGGAACTCAGCGTCAGCCCCCGCCTCGACCGGCGCGGTCGCAGCCGGGGTGTGGTACTGGTCGGGCGGCCGGTGGGCGAGCTGCGCAGCGCCTATGCCGAGCTCGCCGCGAGCCATGACGCGCTCCAGTCGGCGCAGACGCAACTGGTGCGCAACGAGAAACTCGCCTCGCTCGGGCGGCTCGTGGCGGGGGTGGCGCACGAGCTCAACAACCCGATCAGCTTCGTCTACGCCAACACCCACGCGCTCGAGAAATACACCGAACGGCTCGAGCGGTATTTCGAGGCCGTTCAATCGGGCAGAAGCCGCCCCGAGCTCGCGGCGCTGCGCGACGAGCTGCGGCTGGAGCAGACGGTGCGCAACCTGCGCACCGCCATCACCGGCGCGCGGGACGGGGCCGAACGGGTGCGCGACATCGTCGATGATCTGCGCCGGCTGAGCGCCGACGGCGGCGGCGAGGTGGTGGGCTTCGATCTCGGGACGACCGCGCGCGTCGCGGCGGACTGGGTGGCGCGGGGCACCAAGACCCCCGTGAAGATCACCTTCTCCGGCGACGTGACGCGCCGGGCGCGCGGCAATCCCGGCCATGTCCAGCAGATCGTGATGAATCTCGTCCAGAACGCCCTCGATGCCCTTGCCGGAACCGGCGACCCCCGCCTCGAGCTGCGGCTGTCCGAGCGCGACGGGGCGGTCGTGCTCCAAGTCATCGACAACGGCCCCGGCATCCCCGCCGCGCAGGCGCAATCGGTCTTCGATCCGTTCTTCACCACCAAGGAGGTCGGCAAGGGCACCGGCCTCGGCCTCGCGATTTCCCACAAGATCGCCGAGGAACACGGCGGCGCGCTGATCCTGTGCCCGGACACCTCCGGGGGCTGCTGCTTCGAGCTGTCGCTGCCGGGAGAGGAGGCCCCATGAATATCCTGTGGCTGCAATCGGCGGGGTGCGGCGGCTGCACCATGTCGCTGCTCTGCGCCGAGACGCCGGGCCTTTTCGACCTTCTGGGCGATGCCGGGCTTCATTTCCTGTGGCACCCCGCCCTGTCGGAACAGAGCGGCGGCGAGGTCCGCGCCCTTCTCGCGGACATCGAGACCGGCGAGCAGCCGCTCGATATCCTCTGCGTCGAGGGCTCGATCCTCACCGGCCCCCGCGGCACCGGGCGGTTCCAGATGCTGTCGGGCACCGGGCGGTCGCTGCTCGACTGGGTGACAAGCCTCGCGCCGCGCGCGCAGCACGTCGTCGCCGTGGGGACCTGCGCCACCTATGGCGGGATGACGGCGGCGGGCGGCAACCCGGCGGGCGCGACCGGCCTGCAATATGACGGGCACGAGCCCGGCGGCGCGCTGCCGGCAGATTTTCGCGCGCGCGGCGGGCTGCCGGTGATCAACGTAGCCGGCTGCCCGACCCATCCCGACTGGGTGACGGAGACGCTTCTGATGCTGGCCGCGGACGATCTCGGGGCCGCGTCGCTCGACAGCCTCGGTCGGCCGCTCTTCTACGCCGAATCCCTCGTGCATCACGCCTGCCCGAAGAACGAGTTCTACGAGTACAAGGCCAGCGCCGAGAAGCCGGGCCAGATCGGCTGCATGATGGAACACCTGGGCTGCGTGGGCACCCAGGCCGTGGGCGATTGCAACATCCGCGGCTGGAACGGCGGCAGTTCCTGCACCCGCGCGGGCTATGCCTGCATCAACTGCACCGCCCCCGAGTTCGAGGAACCGCACCACCCGTTCTCGCAGACCCCCAAGCTCGCGGGGATACCCGTTGGCCTGCCATCCGACATGCCCAAGGCGTGGTTCATGGCCCTTGCCTCGCTGTCCAAGGCGGCCACGCCCCGCCGCCTGTCGGAAAACGCGGTGGCCGACCGCATCGAGGTGCCCCCGACGATCCGGAAGACCGGCAAATGACGACGCGCTCGCTGCTGGTCGGCCCGTTCAACCGGGTCGAGGGCGATCTCGAGATCAGGCTCGACGTCAAGGACGGGCGCGTGGCCGGCGCGCGTGCCAACTCGCCCATGTTCCGCGGCTTCGAGGCGATGATGCCGGGCAAGGACCCGATGGACGCGCTCACCATCACGCCGCGCATCTGCGGCATCTGCTCGATCAGCCAGTCTTCGGCGGCAGCGGCGGCGCTGGGCGACGCGGCGGGCCGGGCCCCGGCCCCGCAGGGCGCGCTGGCCGCGGCGATCATGCACGGGATCGAGAACCTTTGCGATCACCTGACCCATTTCAACCTGTTCTTCTGCGCCGATTTCGCCCGGCCCGCCTATGCCGGGCGGCCCTGGCACGACCGCGCGGTGACCCGGTTCACGGCGATGGAGGGCTCGGCCCTGCGCGCCTGCGTCGAGGCGCGCGCGCAAATCCTGCATATCGTCGGGCTGCTGGGCGGCAAGTGGCCCCATACGCTGGCCATTCAGCCCGGCGGCGTCACGCGCGCGCCCGGCCCGCGCGACCGCATCCGCATGAAGAGCACCCTTGCGGCCTTCCGCCGCTACCTCGAGGGCACCCTGTTCGGCGCATCACCCGAAGCGTTCGCCGGCCTCGACACCGGGGCCGCGCTCTGCGCATGGGACAAGGGCGACGCGGGGCTCTTCATGGAGATCGCCGCCGATCTCGACCTCGCCGCGCTGGGCCCCGGGCCGGGCCGCTACCTGTCCTTCGGTGCCTACCCGATGGCAGACGGGCGGGCCATGGCCGCCGGGACATGGGACGCGCACGGCCTGCACCCGCTGGACACCGCCGCGATCCGCGAGGACCTGAGCCACGCCTGGATGCTGGGCGAGACGGCGCACCCCGCGCAGGGCCGGACCGTCCCCGACGAGGACATGACCGCGCCCGCCTATAGCTGGTGCAAGGCCCCGCGGCTGGCCGGCCGGACGATGGAGACCGGTGCCTTCGCACGGCAGGTGATCGATGGCCACCCCGCCGCGCGCGACCTCGCCGCGACCGGATCGAGCGTGCTCGCGCGGGTCGCCGGCCGCCTGCTCGAAATCGCGCGCACGCAATGCATGCTGGAGCAATGGGTGGCGGCGCTCGATACCGGGGCGCGGTTCATGGACGACGTCGTCCTGCCGCCGGAGGGCAGCGGCGAGGGCCTGGTCGAGGCGGCACGCGGCGCGCTCGGCCACTGGATCCGTATCGAGCAGGGCCGGATCGCGGGCTATCAGATCGTGGCCCCCACCACCTGGAACTTCAGCCCCCGCGACGCCAACGGCACGCCCGGCCCGGTGGAGGCCGCGCTCGAGGGGGCACCGGTCGGCGCGCAGGAGGATACACCGCTCTCGGTGCAGCACATCGTGCGCAGCTTCGACCCCTGCATGGTCTGCACGGTACATTGATGGACGCGCGGCGGGCGATGGAGGCCGGGCGCGCCGCCCCCGTCGCCGCCTCGGCGGCCCCTGCAGAGGGGGGCGGCCTGAACGACCCCGGGTGTGATGGCTGACGGGCTGCGCATCCGCGTGCGCGGGCAGGTGCAAGGGGTGGGGTTCCGCCCCTTCATCTGGCAACTGGCGCGCCGCTTCGGGCTGCGCGGCGACGTGCGCAACGATCCGGGGGGCGTGCTCATCCACGCATGCGGCGAGGCGCTCGACGCCTTTGTCGCCGCCATCGCCGCCGAGGCCCCGCCGCTGGCGCGCGTCGATGCGGTGGAGACCGCACCCTGGGCCGCCGGTGCCGACGCCGCGCCGGCCGGTTTCGTGATCGCCCCGAGCCGCGGCACCGGGGCCGAAACCCGCGTGACCCCCGACGCCGCCACCTGCGCCGACTGCCTCGCCGATATCCGCGGCGACGATCCGCGCCGCCGCGGCTATGCCTTCACCAACTGCACCCATTGCGGCCCGCGCTTCACCATCCTGCGGGGCCTGCCCTATGACCGCGCGCGCACCACCATGAGCGCCTTCGACATGTGCGCCGACTGCGCAGCCGAGTATTCCGACCCCGCCGACCGCCGCTTTCACGCACAGCCCGTCGCCTGCGCCGCCTGCGGCCCGCAGCCCGAGTTCGAGGGCCGCCGCGAGGCGGCCATAGCCCGCGCGGCGGCGCGGCTGCGCGACGGGGCGGTGCTCGCCGTCAAGGGGCTGGGCGGCTTTCACCTGTGCTGCGACGCCACCGATGCCGCGGCGATCGCCACCCTGCGCGCGCGCAAGCGCCGCCCGGCCAAGCCCCTCGCCGTCATGGGCCGCTGGCCGGACATCCTGACCTGCGCCAGACCGGACGGCGCCGAGCGCGCGGCACTGGGGATGGCGGCTGCCCCCATCGTCCTGCTCGACAAGGCCGCGCCCCTGCCCGAGGCGCTGGCCCCCGGCCAGAACAGGCTGGGCTGGATGCTGCCCTACACCCCGCTGCATCACCTGCTGCTCGATGCGGTCGGGCGTCCGCTGGTGATGACATCGGGCAACCTTTCGGGCGAACCGCAGGCGATCGGCAATGACGAGGCGCTGGACAAGCTGGGCGGCCTCGTCGATGGCGTCCTGCTGCATGACCGCGCCATCGCCCGCAGGCTCGACGACAGCGTGATGCAGATCACGCCCCACGGCCCGATGATCCTGCGCCGGGCGCGCGGCATGGTGCCGGAAACGCTGCCGCTGCCCGACGGGTTCGCGGACGCGCCGCAGGTTGTCGCCTTCGGCGCGCATCTCAAGTCTGCGATCTGCCTCGTCAAATCCGGACAGGCCCTGCTATCGCACCACCTCGGCGATCTCGACGACGCGCTGACATGGGACGAATTCGTCAAGGCGGACGCCGATTATGCACAGCTTTTCGATCACCGGCCCGAGCTTTTCGCCTGCGACCTTCACCCCGGCTATCGCGCGTCGCGGCACGCCGCTTCGCGGGCGGACGGTGCTCCCGTCGCGGTGCCGCATCACCACGCCCATCTCGCCGCCTGCCTCGCCGAGAACGGCTGGCCGCGCGATGGCGGGCCGGTCGCCGGGATCGTGCTCGACGGGCTGGGGCTCGGGGAGGACGGCACGATCCGCGGCGGCGAGCTGCTGCTGGGCGATTACGACCGCGTCACGCGCGCGGCCTTCCTGCGACCCGCGCCGCTGCCCGGCGGTGACGCCGCAAGCCGCGAGCCGTGGCGCAACCTGCTGGCAAGGCTGGATCAGGCCGGCTGCTCGGAGGCGGCCGATTCGCTGCTCGCCGCGCAGCCGCGCGCGCTGTTGCGGCAGGCGATGGCGGCAGGCGTGAACGCGCCGCTCTCCTCTTCCGCCGGGCGGCTCTTCGACGCCTTCGCGGCGCTGCTGGGCTTCGACGGCGCGCAGGGATTCGAGGGCGAGGCGGCGATGGGGCTCGAGGCGCTGGCCGCCCGCGCCCCCGGGGGCGAGGCACGGCCCTACCCCTTTTCCATGGCCGACAGCGGCGCGATCGACCCCGCGCCCATGTGGCGCGCGGCGCTGCACGACCGCGCCGCCGGCACCCCGCCCGGGGTGATGGCGCGGCGCTTTCACGACGGGCTGGCGCGGGCCTTCGCGCGGCCCGCCCGCGCCTTGGTTGCGCGCGGCGAGGCCCGCGTGGTGGCGCTCACCGGAGGCTGTTTCCAGAACGCGCTGTTGCTCGACCTGACGGTGCAGGCGCTTGGCGGGGCACCGGTGCTGATCCACACGAAGGTGCCCGCCAACGATGGCGGCATCGCGTTGGGCCAGGCGATGATCGCCGCGGCAGCGGCGCACCCCCGCCGGTAAGGTCGCGACCACCGCGGCCCGCTGCCGGTCAGCGCACGACCGGTCGGCACGCCACGACATCCCGCAAACCCCGCCACAACTCTCTGAAACCGCGTGAAAAACCACTCCGTGCCCGACCCGGTGCTTTTTCCGGGCCTTTTGCCCGCAACAGCGCGATCAAGAGAAAGGAGACCTGCCCGCGGTGCCGGCACGCACCCGGACCAAAGACGGAGGAGACCGGTTTGGCGGATATCGAAACCTTCTACGACGTGATGCGGCGGCAGGGGATCACCCGCCGCAGCTTCATGAAATACTGTTCGCTCACGGCAAGTGCGCTGGGGCTCGGCCCCGCCTTCGTGCCGAAGATCGCCCACGCGATGGAGACCAAGCCGCGCACGCCGGTGATCTGGGTGCACGGGCTGGAATGCACCTGCTGTTCCGAGAGCTTCATCCGCTCGGCCCATCCCCTGGCCAAGGACGTGGTGCTGTCGATGATCTCGCTCGATTACGACGACACGCTGATGGCCGCCGCGGGTCACGCAGCCGAGGCCGCGATGAAGGACACGATCGAGCGTTACAAGGGCCAGTACATCCTTGCCGTCGAGGGCAACCCGCCGCTCAACGAGGACGGGATGTTCTGCATCTCGGGCGGCAAGCCCTTCGTGGAAAAGCTGCGCTACGCCGCCAGGGACGCCAAGGCGATCATCTCGTGGGGGGCCTGTGCCTCCTACGGGTGCGTGCAGGCGGCCAAGCCCAACCCGACGCAGGCCACGCCGGTGCACAAGGTCATCACCGACAAGCCGATCGTCAAGGTGCCGGGCTGCCCGCCGATCGCCGAGGTGATGACCGGGGTAATCACCTACATGCTCACCTTCGACCGCCTGCCCGAGCTTGACCGGCAGGGTCGCCCGGCGATGTTCTACGGCCAGCGCATCCACGACAAGTGCTACCGCCGCCCGCATTTCGATGCCGGGCAGTTCGTCGAGCAATGGGACGACGAGAACGCGCGCAAGGGCTATTGCCTCTACAAGATGGGCTGCAAGGGGCCGACCACCTACAACGCCTGCTCCACCGTGCGCTGGAACGAGGGGGTGAGTTTTCCCATTCAGTCGGGGCACGGCTGCATCGGCTGTTCCGAGGACGGCTTCTGGGACCAGGGCACGTTCTACGACAGGGTGACCGACCTCACGCAATTCGGGGTCGAGGCCAATGCCGACAAGGTCGGCATGGCGGCGGCGGGCGTGGTGGGTGCCGGCGTGGCCGCCCATGCCGCCGTCTCGGCGCTCAAGGCCGCGCAGAAGAAAACCCAGACCCAGGCCAGCAAAGAGGAGGCTTGAAGCCCATGACAATGACGCCCAACGGCTTTGACCTCGACGACAGCGGCCGCCGCATCGTGGTGGACCCGGTAACCCGCATCGAGGGGCACATGCGCTGCGAAGTGAACGTGGACGACGACGGCGTGATCCGCAACGCGGTCTCGACCGGCACCATGTGGCGCGGGCTCGAAGTGATCCTCAAGGGTCGCGACCCGCGCGACGCCTGGGCCTTTACCGAGCGGATCTGCGGGGTGTGCACGGGCACGCATGCGCTCACCTCGGTGCGCGCGGTCGAGGATGCGCTGGGCATCACCATCCCGGACAATGCCAACTCGATCCGCAACATCATGCAGCTCAACCTGGAGATCCACGACCACATCGTGCATTTCTACCACCTGCACGCGCTCGACTGGGTCAACCCGATCAACGCGCTGCGCGCCGACCCGAGGGCGACAAGCGAGTTGCAGCAGGCGGTGAGCCCGTCGCATCCGTTGTCCAGCCCCGGCTATTTCCGCGACGTGCAGAACCGGCTCAAGCAGTTCGTCGACTCGGGGCAGCTTGGCCTGTTCAAGAACGGCTACTGGGACAACCCCGCCTATCTCCTGCCGCCCGAGGCGGACCTGATGGCGACCACCCACTACCTCGAGGCGCTCGACCTTCAGAAGGAGGTGGTCAAGGTCCACACCATCTTCGGCGGCAAGAACCCGCACCCCAACTGGCTGGTGGGCGGCGTGCCCTGTCCGATCAACATGCACTCCACCGGCGCGGTGGGGGCCATCAACATGGAGCGGCTGAACATGGTCAGCTCCATCATCGACAAGTGCATCGAGTTCAACAAGAACGTCTACCTTCCCGACGTCATCGCCATCGGCGGCTTCTACAGGAACTGGCTGCACGGCGGCGGGCTGTCGGGGCAGTCGGTTCTGGCCTATGGCGATTTCCCCGAGAACGCCAACGATTATTCGCCCGGAAACATGCACCTGCCGCGCGGCGCCATCATCGGCGGCAATCTCGACGAGATTCACGACGTCGACGTCCGCGACCCCGAGCAGATTCAGGAATTCGTCGATCATAGCTGGTATCGCTACGGCGAGCCGGGGCGCGGCCTGCATCCCTGGGACGGCGAGACCGAGGCCAATTACGAGCTTGGCCCCAATGCCAAGGGCACGCGCACCAATATCGAGCAGATCGACGAAGCGGCCAAGTACAGCTGGATCAAGGCACCGCGCTGGCGCGGGCACGCGATGGAGGTGGGGCCGCTGGCGCGCTACGTCGTGGGCTATGCGCAGGGGCACGAGGATATCCGCAACCAGGTGGATGGCCTGTTGCGGGCGCTCGACGTGCCGTTCGACGCGATCTTCTCGACGCTGGGGCGCACCGCCGCGCGGGCGCTGGAGAGCGAGTATTGCGGCAGGCTGCAAAAGCATTTCTTCGACAAGCTGGTGCAGAACATCAGGAACGGTGACGAAAGCACCGCCAATATCGCGAAATGGGACCCGAGCACATGGCCCAGGGAGGCCAAGGGCGTGGGCATGACCGAGGCCCCGCGCGGCGCGCTGGGACACTGGATCCGGATCAAGGACGGACGCATCGAGAATTACCAGTGCGTGGTGCCGACGACATGGAACGGCAGCCCGCGCGACACGGCGGGCAATATCGGGGCGTTCGAGGCGTCGTTGATGAACACGCCGATGGAGCGGCCCGACGAGCCCGTCGAGATCCTGCGCACGCTGCACAGTTTCGACCCGTGCCTCGCCTGTTCGACCCACGTGATGTCGCCCGGGGGCGAGGAACTGACCAAAGTCAAGGTGCGCTGAGGAGGAGACAGCCATGAAAAGATTGACCATTCCGGCCCTCGCGGCCCTGATCGCCACCGCGTCGCCGGCGCTGGCCCATACCGGTCACGGCACGACATCGGGCCTGCTCGCGGGCCTCGCGCACCCCGTGTTCGGTCTCGACCACCTGCTGGCGATGCTGGCGGTGGGGCTCTGGTCGGGCTTCGTGCTGCCGCGGCGGTTCTGGATGGGCGCGGCGGTGTTCATGGCGGCGATGGCCGCGGGGGCGGGCCTCTCGTGGGCCGGCATCGCGCTGCCCCTCGTGGAGACCGGGATCGTCGCCTCGGTCGTGATCTTCGGCGCGCTGACGCTCGCGGCCCGGCGCGGTCAGGCGCGGCGAATCACCGCCGCGTCACTGGCGGCCATCGGCGGCTTCGCGATGTTCCACGGCCATGCCCACGCCACCGAGGCGGCGGGCGCCGTCCTGCCCTACCTCGCGGGCTTCCTGATCGCCACCGGCGCGTTGCACCTCGCCGGCATCACGATCGCCCGTGCGGTGGCCACGCAGCCCGTCGCGCAGCGGGTCATGGGCGGCGGCATCGCCGCCTCGGGCCTGTGGCTGGCCTTCGGCTGAGGAGGGCCACGCCATGACCAGCAAGGACAGCGGCCTGCACGACGCCGACGAGGGCGATCTTGCCACCGTGGCACGGCAGACGAGCGTCTATGTCTACGAGGTGCCGGTGCGGCTCTGGCACTGGATCAACGCGGCGGCCATCTTCGTGCTGTGCGTGACGGGCTATTTCATCGGCGCGCCGCCGCCCTCGATGCAGATTGCCGAGGCGACGCACCAGTTCGTGTTCGGCTATATCCGGTTCGCGCATTTCGCGGCGGGCTGGATTCTCGCCATCGGGTTCCTGGGGCGCATCTACTGGGCGATCTTCGGCAATCACCACGCGCGGCAATTGTTCTTCGTGCCGCTGTGGCGCGGCGACTGGTGGCGCGAGGTGATCTTCGAGCTGCGCTGGTACCTGTTCCTGGAACGCGAGCCCAAGAAATACGTGGGGCACAACCCTCTGGCGCAGCTGGCGATGTTCTGCTTCATCACGCTGGGCGTCAGCTTCATGATCGTCACCGGGCTTGCGCTCTATTCCGAGGGGCTGGGCAAGGACAGCCTGCTCTACGCGATGTTCGGCTGGGTGTTCACGCTGTTCGGCAACAACCCGCATTACGTGCACACCTACCATCACCTCGGCATGTGGTGGATCGTGATCTTCATGATCATCCATATCTACGTGGCCATCCGCGAGGACATCATGAGCCGGCAATCCATCGTCTCGACGATGATCTCGGGCACGCGCACCTTCAAGGATGACAAACCCGACTGACCACGACACATCCGGACCACGGCAGGAGCGGGCGCGGGGCGCCCGCTCCTTGCATCTGGACAGCATTCGTCCGGTTTCCGTCCAGTCTGGAAAATACCCATCCACCGCAGAGGCCATACGAGCACAGCTTCCGGGAAAATCCGTAATATTGTCAGCCACTTGAAGTATTTTCCCGCGATCCCGCATTTTTTCGTTGGGCCGCGCGGGTGGCAAGTTACCCTGACCCGAGGAGAGCGCAGGGACGGGGCTCCGCCATCCGCGCAAGGGAGGACGACATGACCGCGAACGTGCTTGTGATGGGCATCGGCAACGTGCTGTGGGCGGACGAGGGCTTCGGCGTGCGCTGCGTCGAGCATCTCGCGCGGAACTGGGCACTGCCCGACGGGGTCACGCTGCTCGACGGCGGCACGCAGGGTCTCTACCTGCTGCCCTTCCTCGAACAGGCGGACACGCTGATCGTGTTCGACGCGGTGGATTACGGTCTCGCGCCCGGCACGCTCGAGGTCGTGGAGGGCGACGCGGTGCCCCGCTTCATGGGCGCAAAGAAAATGTCGCTGCACCAGACCGGCTTTCAGGATGTGATCGCCACCGCGCAACTCATGGGCTACTGCCCCGGCAACCTGCTGCTGATCGGCTGTCAGCCCGAGGAGCTCGAGGATTACGGCGGCGGGCTGCGCGAGGTGGTGGCGGCACAGATCGCACCGGCGGTGGACGTGGCGCTGACCCGGCTGGCGCAGATCGGCCATGCCGCCCGCCCCGGCCGGACCCGCGACGACCTGCTCGGCGATCCCGCGATCATGCAGCACGCCTACGAGGCCGGCCGCCCCTCCGAGGACGAGGCCTGCCGCATCGGCGACGCCCGTTTCCTGCCGGGAGGCTGAGCCATGTGCGTGGGCCTGCCGCGACGCATCACCGCCATCGACGGGATTGCCGGCGCCGCCGAGGGCGGCGACGCGCCCGAGCTGATCGACCTGTCGCTCACCCCCGACGCCCGCGTCGGCGACTGGGTGCTGACCTTTCTCGGCACGGCACGCGAGGTGATCGCGGCGGACGAGGCCGCCCGGATCGCCGCCGCGCTCGACGCCCTGCGCGCCGTCATGCAGGGTCGCCCCCAAGGCGACGCCTTCGCCGATCTCGACACCGCCGGGCCGCGCCTGCCCGCGCATCTTCAGGCCGCGCGCGATGCCGGCCGCACCACCGGTTGAGGAGCCGCCATGACCCATCCGCTTGTATCCCGCCTGACTGACGAGCTCGGCTATCCCGCGCTGGCGACGATGGCCGATGTCACGGCCTTCAGCGCCGCACCGGGCGACCATGCCATCTTCGTGCCCGGCGACGCGCGGCGCAACCTCGAGACGCCGGACGTGGCCATCATCCTTCCGGAGTTGCGGCGCGCCTTCGGCAACCGCTTCGACTGCGCCGTCGCGACGGACGCGGTCGAGGCGGCGCTGCGCGACGCCACCGGCATCCACAAGACCCCGAGCCTGATCTTCTTTCGCGACGGCGCGCGGCTTGGCGGCATCCCGCGGGTGCGCGACTGGTCCGATTATGTCGCCCGGATAACGCAACTGCTGGGCCTTGTCCCGGCAACCGAGGACGGAGACACCCCATGACCACGCCTTTCGTGATGCCACCCACCGGCTTCGGGCCGGGCTCGCAGCCGCTCGACCACGAGGACGAGGCGCTGGACTACATGCCGCTGCCACAGGACATGCGCACCTATTCACCCCGCATCCCCGAGATCGAGGCCCTCGGAACCGACGATCCCGGCCCGGCGCTCGCACTGCTGACCGGGGTGGCCGAGGCCGCCGCGCGCGTCGCGGCAACGGGCGGCGCGCAGGGCTTCGACCTGTCCGCGCTCGACGCGGCCAACCGCGCCCTCGTCGCCGAGACGATGGGCAGCGGCGAGGTCTCGGCACGGGTGCGCGGCAGGCCCGCGGTGGCCGTGCAGGAAAGCGTGTTTGCCGGCATCTGGCTGCTGCGCAGCGCCGGCACCGACCTCATCGAGGTGGCCGGGATTCCCCGCGCCGTCACCGCCGATCCGTTCCACCCGCACCGCCCCGCCGCCGGCGAGGCGGCGCCGCAGGCCCCCGGCGTGGTCAACGCGCCGCCCCTGCTGGCGGAACTGGCCGACAAGTCTGCCGCGTTCGACCCGGCGGACCCGCTTCATGTCATCAACCTGTCGCTTCTGCCGCATACCGAGCAGGACCTGGCCTGGCTGGACGCGGCGCTCGGCGAGGGGGCCGTGACCCTGCTGTCGCGCGGCTATGGCAACTGCCGCATCACCGCGACCGCGCTGCCCCATGTCTGGCGCGTGCAGTTCTTCAACTCTCAGGATATCCTGATCCTCGATACGTTCGAGGTCACCACCGTCCCCGAGGTCGCCCGCGCCGCGCCCGAGGATCTCGCGGACAGTGCCGACCGTCTGCTCAAGGTTCTGGAGGCGATCCGATGACCGCACGCTTCGAAGGCAGCTTTCTCGGCGCGACCGACAAGATCACCGGCGCCGCGGTGATGGAGTGCAAGATATGCTGGAGCGCCTATGACCCGGCAGAGGGGGACGATTTCCGGCAGATCGCACCCGGCACCGCCTTTCGCGACCTGCCGCAGGACTGGTCCTGCCCCGAATGCGGCGCCCCGAAGGAACAGTTCATGGTGCTCGAGGACCCCGGCACCGTCCCGGCCGAAGAGACCCCGCAGCTTGGCGAAGTGACCGCGCGGCTCGAGGCCGAGTTCCGCGAGATATGGCACGCCAAGATGCGCGACCTGCCGATGGTCAACAAGCTGCTGAGCGTCGAGGCGGCGGGATTCTGCATGTCGCAGGGCCGGCCGCTCGGGGTGCTGATCTCGCCGTGGTTCATGAACCTCTTGCAGCTTCCCGCCCCCGGAGAGGACTGGTCGGCGCTGATCCCCGGCACGAAGGAGGTGATTTCCTTTCCCTCCGGCGCGTATGAATTCATTCACAACACCCGCGACATGATCGGCGGTTACAAGGCATGCGCATTGTTTTCGCCGATGGGCGATTTCAATTCACAGGCCCAGGCGAGGGACGTGGCGCAGGCCGTCATGGTCGCGCTGTTCGACGATGCCAACCGCGCCGACACCGACCGCGCGGCCGATATCCGCGCCGCGCGCGAGGCCGAACTCGCCGCGCCGCCGCGGGACGCCGAGCCCGCGGAGACCGCGGCCGAAGAGCCCGGCCCGCCCTCGCGCCGCGCGGTCATCACCGGCGGCATGTCCGGCCCTGCCTGAGCGATGGGTGCCGCTGCCCCATACCCCGCGCTGCGCCCCGAGGCCGCGCCCGCCCTGCCGGTTTCCGAAATGATCCTCGGCACCCCCGCGACCGAGGCGGCGGCCCTTTTGCCGCGCCTGTTCGGCCTGTGCCGCGCGGCGCAGGGCGTGGCGGCGCGCGCGGCGTTCGGTCTCGCCCCCGAGCCCGGCTGGCGCGCCGGGCTGCGCCACGAGATCATGCGCGAACACGTCGCCAAGATGTGCCTGAAATGGCCCGCGCTGCTGTCGCGCCCCGCGGTCCGCTTGCCGCGCGACTGGGCCGCGGACGGTGCCGGGATGCGCGCCGCGCTGTTCGGCCCGGCGGGCCGGCTGCCCGACACGCGGGACGGGTTCCGGGCCTTCCTGCGCGCCGGAAACGGCATCGCGCCCGTCCTTTGCGCCATCGACGGGCTCTTTGCGGATGGCGAGGCGTGCCGCACGGGCCTGCCCGTCACCACGCCCGACCGCGTCTTTGACGCCGGTCCGCAGGAAAATTCCGTCGCCGCGCGCCACGCCGCACACCCGGTCATGCGCGGGATCGCGGCCACGCGGGGGCGCGGGCCGCTTTGGTCTGCAGCCGCCGTGGCGCTCGACCTGCAAGCCGCCCTCGACGACCGGCTGCCCGCGCCGCGGCGCGCGCCCGGCCGCGCCGTCGTCCCGGCGGCGCGGGGCCTCTACGGCGTGACCGCCCGGGTCGGGCACGGGCGCGTCACGGCATTTTCGCGCGTCACCCCCACCGATCACCTGGTGGCCCCGGGCGGCGCGCTCGCGCAATCGCTCGCGACCCTGCCCGCTCACCGCGCCGGGGCGATCGCCCCGCTGCTGCTGGCGATCCTCGATCCCTGCCAGCCGGTCACGCTGCACCCTGCCCCGCAGGAGGCCCGCGCCCATGCATGAAATGTCGCTCTGCGAGGGTATCCGCCGCGTGATCGAGGATCAGGCCCGCGCCCACGACCTGCGCCGGATAACCCGCGTGCGCGTCGAGATCGGCCGCTTCGCGGGGGTCGAGACCGGGGCGCTGCACTTCGCCTTCGACGTGGTGATGCGCGGCTCTGTCGCCGACGGGGCACACCTGGTCACGCTCGATCTGCCGGGCCGGGCGCTGTGTTATGACTGCATGAAAGAGGTGGAGATCGACCACCGCCTCGACCCCTGCCCCGATTGCGGCGGCGGCAAGCTGATGCCGCAGGGCGGCGACGAAATGAGAGTCAAGGATTTGGAAGGAGCCTGAGATGTGCACGGTTTGCGGATGCGGCGACGGGGAAACGGTGGTGCATGGCGAGGGGCATTCGCATGCGCATGGCGACCATTCCCACCCCCACAATCATCACCATCATCACCATCATCACCACGATCAAGACCATCACCACTACGGCCACGGCGGCGCCGGCACCGATGTGCCCGGCATGTCGCAGGAGCGGCTGATCGAGATCGAGACCGGCATCCTCGCCAAGAATGACGCCTTCGCCGCCGCCAACCGCGCGCGCCTCGCGGCGCTGGGTATCCTCGCCGTCAACCTCGTCTCCTCGCCCGGCTCCGGCAAGACGACGCTCTTGTGCCGCACCATCGAGGCGCTGGACGGCCGCCCGCTCGGCGTGATCGAGGGCGACCAGCAGACACAGAACGACGCCGACCGCATCCGCGCCACGGGCGCGCGCGCGGTCCAGGTCAATACCGGCAAGGGCTGTCACCTCGACGGGCACATGGTGGGCCACGCGATGGACCACCTCGACCTGGCGCCCGGGTCGCTGCTGTTCATCGAGAACGTGGGCAACCTCGTGTGCCCCGCCGCTTTCGATCTCGGCGAGGACGCCAAGGTGGCGATCCTGTCGGTGACCGAGGGCGAGGACAAGCCGCTCAAGTATCCCGACATGTTCACCGCCGCGCGGCTCGCCATCCTCAACAAGACCGACCTCGCGCCGCATTGCGACATCGATCTCGACCTCTGCGAGGCCAACCTGCGCCGCGTGAATCCGGACATCGGAATCCTGCGCGTCTCGGCGCGCAGCGGCGAGGGGATGCAGGGCTGGATCGACTGGCTTCTGCGCCACGGCGCCGACAAGGCGGTGCCGGGGACCGCGGCGCAATGACCACCCGGCCCACCCTGCTGCTGGTCGATGACGAGGCGCATTCGCTGGCCGCGATGCGCATGGCTCTCGAGGACGATTTCGAGTGCCTGACCGCGCCCGACGCCGATGAGGCGATGCGGCTGATGGACCACAATTTCGTGCAGGCGATCTTCTGCGACCAGCGGATGCCGGGCAGGACCGGCGTCGAATTCCTCGCCGAGGTGCGCGATCGCTGGCCCGACACCGTGCGCATCATCATCACCGGATACACCGAGACGAACGACATGATCGCCGCCATCAACGAGGCCGGCATCTACCAGTTCCTGACCAAGCCCTGGCACCCCGACCAGCTCGTGATGGCCGCCAAGAACGCGGCGCAACTGTTCCAGCTCAGCCGCGAGCACGACCGCCTGTCGCTCGAGATG